>Ga0209415_10000170_pt1 | contig 108294 bp, 101 predicted proteins | sample PeaSoiSIISIP2007_FD_187696 | JGI IMG/M metagenome (GOLD analysis project Ga0209415, IMG submission 187696) | Peat soil microbial communities from Weissenstadt, Germany - SII-SIP-2007 (SPAdes) (version 2) | ecosystem: Environmental > Terrestrial > Soil > Wetlands > Peat | place: Germany...
CCGCCATGCCGTGCAGGACGTCGTTGGCGAAGAAGAATTTGCCATCGCTCGGCACCATCATGATCTGTACTTTGTCGGACAGCTTGTCGGCGATAATCTTCTGCAGCATGATGGGGTTCTGTTTCAGAATGCCGGCCTCTAATTGCATGTTGTCCGTGTCGGCCTTCGACATCACTTGAACGCGGTCCGCATCCGCCTGGTTCATGAGTTTGCGGCGTTCCAGCTCGGCTTTGCCGTCGATCACCTTCGCCTGCGCCTTGGCTTCGGCTTCGAGACGCGTCTGCTCGATCTGCTTCTGCTTGAGTGGCAGCGTGTACTGCATGGCGTCCGACTGGGCCTTGGCCTCCAGAACCGTGACCTCCGCCTGCGCTTCGGCGCCTTTCACCTGGCGAGCCTTTTCGGCCTCCGCCTCCAGCTCCGCGGTTCGCACCTCCTTTTGTTTCACCTCCACCTCCACGCTGAGCCGTTCATTCTCCTGCTCCTTGAGCAGGACGCCCTCGAGACCTTTGGCATATTCGTCGGGGAGGCCGATATCGCGAAGCATTACCTCCTTGACGATAATGCCGTCGGGAGCGAGCCGCCGCGCGATGGCGCCCGCCGCTTCGCGCCGTATTTCTTCGCGCTTGCCGGCGAACAAGTCCCGCACCAGGTAACCTGGGGCAATTTCCCGGAAAGTGCTGGCCACCACCGGCGGCACCAGTTCCTGATCGACCGGCTGCGGCAGACTGGCCTGGATGAACGACAGCCGCTGCGGATCGATTCGATACCGCACAGCCACTGCCAGCCCCACAGAGAGCCCCTCTTTGGTTTGGACCTTCATCGGCTGGGCGGCCTTTTCGCCGAGCGACGTCTGGAAAAGCTGGTCGCGGACATCGTATAGGGTCACGGTTTGCACCAGCGGCACCACGAAGTGGAGCCCGGGATACAGCGTTCCCGGCAAGGTTCCGGAAATCTGGCTGACGCGGACACCAGCCATGCCGGCCGGAACTACCTCGATGCTGAGGCCGGCCAAAAGAGGCGCGAGGGCCAGCGCGGATAACCGGCCCGCGGTCCGCCACCGGGGCTGCTGGGGCGGTTCGGGTGGCTCAAGGCTGCGGGGCGTGTTCGACTGCTGGTACAGCCGAAAAAGATCGTGGAGCAGTATGCCGGCGGCTGCGGCGAGAATCGCAAACCCGACGGTCTCGAGCAAGTACTTGACGGTGAGCATTTTGTTTCTCCTTGGTGAAGCCAAAGCGGCTAACACTGCGGTGGGACTGGCAATCCGCATTCCAAGGAGGCCGGGCGCCACTCTGTGCCGGTTTTGAGCCGAAACTGCGGGCGTCGCCGGCTCGGTCGTGTCAAAAGAAGAAAACGCCGTGGAATCGCGGACACGAAGTATGGCAAGCGCGGCTCCCGGGCAACACAGCTCGCGGCGAGGCGAATTCAGACCACGTTAACGCGCACCGGCTCCGAAGTCGCGCCGGCGCAATCGACGCGCAATGGCAGCTCGCCTTTCGGGCAATCCCGCGGAGCTTGGGCGTTGACCTGGCAGCGTCCTTCCGCGGGCTGGCCCACAAACGTCACCGCCATCCGCGCGTCGCCAAGCCAGATGTGGATGTTGCCCCGGTCCGCGTTTTCCGGGAGGCCGTCCAGCCAGCACGAAAGGAAGCCGCTCTCCGTGACGTTCAGGCAGTCGGCTTCCCAGTGAAGCGAGTCGCGTATGCCCGCGATCACGATTCGCTCCGCTGCCGGCGGCATATCGATCGCGATCCGCTGCGCGGCGCTGAACCGGCTGTGGGCGAGGCGCAGCCGTACGCTGTTCCAGCCCGGCTTGACGCCGGGAGGGAGGGTGAATTTCGCCCAGTAGACTCCGCTGTCCGGAGCCACCAGCGTCGCCGCAGCGCCGAACTCTCCGACCTCCAGCATCAACTCTTCCTTCGCTGGGATCGCTGCATCGGTGCGGAACCAGCAATCGACATCGTGGTCGCGCCTGGAATTGAAATTAATGCCAAGCGTTCCGGGATTGACTGCCGCCAGCAATTCCGGTGGCTCCTGCGCGGGCTCCACGGGTTCCGGCTGCCAGTTGCGGAAACACGCCACAACGGCGTTCTCGCGATCGACCGTGATCAGTTCCACCCGCGCGAAGCCGGCCGCCCGGCACATCGCCAGCACGCACCCGACCGTCGGCCCGTTCCAGTTGTCGAAATTGCCGTTGAGCTCGGTGGTTTCATAGAACTCCATGCCGGGAATGTCGTTCACGTGCTCCTGCCAGGTGGCGCCGTCGGTGACGAAGGTTTCCACCATGACCAGGTCCGTGGCGAGGTTGCAGAGGATCTCCAGGCCCCAGAGCGGATGTCGCAGGTGATAGAGCACGCCCAAACAGAACACGATGTCGAACTTGCCCAAGTCCACCCAGGGCAGCTCGAAGAGGTCGAGATTACGATAGTCGGCCTTGGACCCGAGCTTGCGGTGCAGCCAGCGATAGTTCTCCTGCTCGTGGCAGTCGACCGACGTCACCACGGCTCCGCGCCGCTCGGCTTCGAAACTGAACCAGCCGTCCCAGGCGCCGATATCGAGCACCCGTTTGCCGGTCAGATCGTCGGGAATGGGGAAGCGGGACCACCGTTCGCGCTCCCATTCCAGGCTCATGTATCCGCGGATCGAGGTCCCATCGGGCAGCTCGAAGCTGTGGTACCAGCCAATCTCGCGAAGCTGGTCGCTGAAATCATGTTGCTTCCTGCGCAGTGCCCGCAGTTCGTCGGAGTCCATAACTATCTCGGCCAAATATCAGCGTATCAGCTTGGCATTCCCGCATTGGATTCCGCCACGCCAGTGAAGCAGACCCGTCACCTGGGGGCGGCTCCATGCTTGCGGCTCGCGTCTAAAGGCCCGCGCTTCCAGGAACCACGCACGGAAGACCGGCCGTCTGCCACGCGTCGAAACCGCCAGTGAGGTTCGCGATATCGAGAAAGCCGCCGCGCCGCAGCAAGCTGCTGGCGATGGAACTGCGGTAGCCACCTTTGCAGTGAACTACCAGGAGCTTCTCGCGGTCCAGTTCGCTCATCCGCGACTGCAATTCCCCTAGCGGGATGCGCACCGATTTCTCAATCGCCCCTCGGTTGACCTCGGCCGGCTCCCGCACGTCGAGCAAGGCGACCCGATGCGGATCCTGTTCCCGCAGTTCCACAAAGTGCTGCACCGTGACTTGGGGAATATACTCGAGGTCAAAGCCGTTCCTGATCCAGCCGGCCACGCCATCCGCGAGGTAGCCGGCCACATTCTCGATTCCGACCCGGGCCAGCCGTAGCTGCGACTCGCGTACGTGCTCCGCATCTTCTCCAACGATGATCAGGCGCGTGTCCAGTCCGAGAATTCGGGCTGCCCATGATGCATACTGCCCGGTCAGGGCGATGTGAACCGAGGCTGGCACGTGCGCCACGGCGAACTCCATCGCAGGCCGCGTGTCCACAACCACCGCACCTTCCGCCTGGAGTCGGCGAACTTCGGGCGCCACAAGCGCGGCCAGCGGCGGCAGCTCTGCGATGGGCGCCGCACCGCGCCGGTTCAGGTCCACTTCCCGTGCGAAATACTCGGGCCGCGCGGGGAGACTGTCGGTCAGCAGGTGCACGAATTCCTCGCTCGTCCGGGCGAGTAGAGCATAGTTCGTCTGCCGCTGCTTGCCGATCGTGGAAGAGCTTTCCAAACTCAACTGCCGGCCGCACAGCGACCCTGCGCCATGCGCGGGGAGGATCTCGGTGTCGTCCGGAAGCGCCAGGAGCTTCTCCTGGAGGCTCTGGTACAGAATCGCGGCAAGCTGCTGCGGGGTGTGCGTTGCCGAGAGGTCGGGCCGCCCCACATCGCCGACGAAGAGCGTGTCTCCGGTGAAGACCACCTGAGGCCGCTCCGGTTGGCCCAGGTCGGTCATCAGGATGCAAATGCTCTCCATCGTATGCCCAGGCGTCCGCAGGAACCGCAGTCGGCACCGGCCGAACTGAACCTCGTCCCCGTCGTTGACCGCGCAGTGTGGAAACAGAGCGCCGGACCCCGCCCCGAGGTAGATCCGCGCACCGGTCCGTTCGGCAAGTTCGCGATGGCCCGAGACAAAATCGGCGTGCAAATGAGTCTCGACGATATGTTCGATATTCCACCCGTTGCGGGCGGCCGTCTCCAGGTAGATGTCAACATCCCGCTGGGGATCGATGATCGCCGCGACGCCCTCCGAACCGATCGCGTAAGATGCATGCGCCAGGCAGCCCAAGTAGAATCGCTCAATCTGTACACTTCCCATGCCGGCTCCTCAAAACCTAACCATTGTAGACGAAAATTCCTATCCGCCCGCTTGACTTTAGCGCAGAGGGTTGGCGTACAATTCGGTGGATGCTGCTCAAGGCGGACCGAATCCGCCGGGCAGGACAAGGAGGGTAGGGAAATGTCCTTACGAATCAACGACGAAGCGCCGAATTTCACCGCTCAGACCACCCAGGGGGAGATCGATTTTCATCAGTGGATTGGCGACGGATGGGCCATTTTGTTCTCGCATCCCAAAGACTTCACGCCCGTTTGTACGACGGAACTAGGCTACATGGCCAAGCTCGAACCTGACTTTGCGGCGCGAAACTGTAAGGTGATCGGTCTGAGTGTCGACCCGGTGAGCAGTCATGGCAAGTGGTCCGCGGATATCGAAGAAACTCAGGGCTATAAGGTCACCTATCCGATGATCGGCGACCCCGAGCTCAAAGTGGCCAAGCTGTACAACATGCTGCCGGCCGACGCCGGCGAGACCTCTGAGGGCCGCACCGCCGCCACCAATGCCACCGTGCGTACCGTATTCATCATCGGACCGGACAAGAAGATCAAGCTGATGCTGAGCTACCCGATGACGACCGGCCGCAACTTCGACGAGATCCTGCGCGTCCTGGATTCGATGCAGCTCACCGCCAGGCATAAGGTCGCGACACCGGTGAACTGGAAGAAGGGCGAAGACGTCATCATCGTTCCTGCCGTGTCGGACGAAGAGGCGAAGCAGAAATACCCTGGCGGCTGGAAGACACTCAAGCCTTATCTCCGCGTGGTCGCTCAACCCAAGTAACCTGGATTAGCCGCTGGACGATATTGGTGGGGCACGCTTTAGCTTGCCTAATGAAAAACACCAAAAGATCACGAGCCACAGATAAACACAGATGGAAAAGAATTGGCTTATCTGTGTTCATCTGTGGCTCCAAGCTTTGCCGGACTTTTTCAGCAGTCTCTCCAGCTTGCCCGTGGTGCGCCATCGCTTTCGAAACCAAACGACATTCCATTTCTCCGCAGATCTCTTTGTTGGTGTCCTTTAGGACACGCCCCCCCTTTCACTCCCGCAAGCAATAGGTTATGAATAGCATTCTGATTTCTATGCAATTCTCAACGAAACATACCGCCATTCAGGCTCTTTTCAGCGCAGCGCTGCTTGCCATTGCCGCGCCGGCCCAGCCGCAGACCGCTCCCCCGGCGCGCGCGCACCTCTGGTGGCACGATAGCGGCCCCGGCGTCCGCCCCTACACCGCCAACGCCAAAAAGCTGCCGTTGATTTCCGTCAAGGGCAACAAGTTCGTCGACCCGCAGGGCGCGACGGTGCTCTTCCGCGGGCTTTCCATCTCCGATCCCGACAAGCTTGAAATGCAGGGCCATTGGAACCGCGAACACTTCGTCAAAGTGCAGGAAATGGGCGCGCACGTGGTGCGCATCCCGATCCACCCGGTCGCCTGGCGGGAGCGAACGCCGGCCGAGTATCTCAAATTGCTCGACCAGGCCGTCGAGTGGTCGACCGACCTGGGGATGTATGTCGATCTCGACTGGCACTCCATCGGCAATCTCTCGACGGGCGTCTTTCAGGACCCGATGTACGATACGTCGCTGCAGGAGACTTACGGATTCTGGCGCACCATCGCCCGCCACTTCGCCGGCCACAACACGGTGGCGTTCTTTGAGCTCTTCAATGAGCCGACGACTTTCCGCAACCAGCTCGGCCCGGTCTCCTGGGACGACTGGAAAAAGATCAACGAGAATCTGATCGCGATCATCCGCGCCAACCGTGCGCAGGCGATACCGCTGGTCGCTGGTTTCGATTGGGCGTACGATCTGACTCCGCTGATGCTCAGCCCGGTCGCCGCCGAGGGCATCGGCTACGTGGTCCATCCTTATGCCAACAAGCGGCCGCGGCCGTGGGAGCCCAAATGGGACGAAGACTTCGGTTTCGCCGCCGCCACCTACCCGGTGGTCGCTACCGAGTTCGGCGGATTCCAGCCGCCGCCAACGCCGCCCGCCGGTACCGCGCCCTCCACTACCGTGCAACAGACGCCGTATGGGCCGTCGATCATCAAGTACCTGGAGAGCAGGGGCATCAGCTGGATGGTCTGGTGTTTTGACCCGGAATGGGGCCCGACGCTGATCAGCGACTGGAACTACACGCTGAACGCGTCCGGCGAATTTGCCAGGCAAGCGATGCACGGCGGGGTTCAGTAGCGCTGTGGCGCACGCACTCGTGCGTGCCGCGTCGGCACTTTTGCCGACGCCTGCAGTGTGTGCTTTCTGGCCAACTCGGAGGTAGGACAGACGCGGACAGACGATCGGTTCTTGTCGTCTGTCGCGGTGCCGCGATCTGGCGAAGTGTGACAGACCTCGAACGTCGATGGTCTGTCCTACCTGAGCCGCCCAAGCGTCGAGAAGAGTCTCGACGCGGCACGCACGAGTGCGTGCGCCACGGAGGCTATACCGAACGCAATCGCTCGGCGGCCGCTTCCGGTGTGAGGTCGCGCTGCGGTGTGGCCAGCATCTCATATCCGACCAGGAATTTGCGCACCGTGGCCGAGCGCAGCAAGGGCGGATAGAAGTGCAGGTGCAGATGCCACTCCGGGTGCACTTGGCCGTCGGTGGGGCGCTGGTGGAAGCCCATGCTGTAAGGGAAAGGCGCCGCAAACAGGCGGTCGTATCGCGCGGTGATGCGTTTCAGGATGTCGGCCAGGCCGTCGCGCTCGGCGTCATCCAGTGAATCGATTGCGCCGGCGTGACGCCGGGGTATCACCATCGTCTCAAACGGCCATACCGCCCAGAACGGCACCACCACGATCCAGCTCGCATTCTCGTCCACCAGGCGTTCCCCGTGTGTGCCTTCGAGCGCGGCGTAGTCGCAGATGAGGCACCGCGTGCGCTCTTCGCGCCAACGCATCTGCGCCGCCTGTTCCTTGGCGACCTCGTTGGGCAGGTGCGAATTGCACCAGATCTGGCAATGCGGATGCGCGTTGCTGCAACCCATCATGGCGCCGCGGTTTTCGAAGATCTGCACGTAGCGGATAGATTCGCGCGCGCCCAGTTCGCGGTATTGTTCGGCCCAGGTGTCCACCACGCGGCGGAGCTCGGCCGGCTCCATATGGGCGATGGTGAGATCGTGCTTGGGCGAAAAGCACACCACGCGGCAGACGCCCGGCTCGCCTTGCGCCACCAGCAAGCCGCCATCGTCGAACCGGTCCGGCGGCGTGCCGGGCCGCAGCGCGGCGAAGTCGTTGTCGAAAACGAAGGTTGAGGTGTAACGCGGATTGCGGACGCCGCCAGCGCGCGTGTTGCCGGGGCAGAGGTAGCAGTCCGGGTCGTATTCGGGCTGCGCTGGGCGGGCGGTTTCTTCCACCTGCCCCTGCCACGGCCGCTCGGTGCGATGCGGCGATACCAGCACCCATTCGCCCGTCAGCGGATTCAGCCGGCGGTGCGGATCTTGTTTCCAGTCGAACATGAAGTCACATGGTAACCAAACGCAGCAGCGGAGCGGGACGCGCCCCGGCACGCGTATTACAATAAGCCTTCCATGTCGGAACCCTCCAAATTTCTTCTTACTGACCGCCAGGTCCCCTCGGTTTGGGTGAACGTGCTGCCGTCGCTTCCGGAGCCGCTTGCCCCGCCGCTGCACCCGGGCACGCATCAGCCGCTGGGCCCCCAGGATCTGGCCCCGATCTTTCCGATGGAGCTGATCGAGCAGGAATTCTCCCCCAAGCCGGAGATCGATATTCCGGGCGAAGTGATGGACATTTATCGCCTGTGGCGCGCCACGCCGCTCTATCGGGCGCGACACCTGGAGAAGGCGCTCGATACGCCGGCCCACATCTATTACAAGTACGAGGGCACCAGCCCGGCTGGCAGTCACAAGCCCAACACGGCGGTGGCACAGGCCTATTACAACAAGCGCGCTGGCATCCGCCGCCTGGCCACCGAAACCGGGGCGGGGCAGTGGGGCAGCGCGCTATCGCTGGCCTGCCAGATGTTCGGCCTGGAATGCACGGTCTACATGGTGCGCGTGAGCTACGACCAGAAGCCGTACCGCCGCATGATGATGCATGTTTGGGGCGCGGAGGTTTTTGCCAGCCCGAGTGAACAAACGCACGCCGGCCGCGGCGTACTGGCTGCGCACCCCGATTCGCCCGGCAGCCTTGGGATCGCCATCAGTGAAGCCGTGGAGGACGCCGCCACTCACGCCGATACCAATTACTCGCTCGGCAGTGTGCTCAACCACGTGCTGATGCACCAGACGGTGATCGGCCAGGAAGCCAAGCTCCAGATGCAGATGGCGGGTGAGGAGCCGGAAGTGGTGATCGGCTGCTTCGGCGGCGGCAGCAATTTCGGCGGACTGGCGCTGCCTTACGTGCTGGACCGTTTCGCCGGCAAAGGCCCGCGCATCCTCGCCATCGAGCCTTCCGCCTGCCCCAGCCTGACGCGCGGCAAGTTCACGTACGATTATGGCGACACGGCCAAACTCACGCCGCTCGTTAAGATGTACACGCTCGGCCACGATTTCGTGCCGCCGGGCATTCACGCCGGCGGTTTGCGCTATCACGGCGCCTCGCCGCTGATCAGCCACCTGGTACAACTGGGGCACATCGAGGCCAAGGCCTACACGCAGATTCCGGTGTTCGATGCGGCGATCCAATTCGCCCGCACCGAAGGCATCCTGCCCGCGCCCGAAAGCGCGCACGCCATTCGCGCCGCGGTGGACGAAGCGCTGGCCGCCAAGGAAGCCGGGCGCAGCAAGGTCATCCTCTTCGGCCTCAGCGGCCACGGTCATTTCGACCTCGCCGCGTACGAGAACTACATCTCCGGCAAGTTGGTGGATTACGAATATCCCGGCCGGGAGATTGCCGAAGCGATGGCGTCGATTGACTAACGTGCCGAGGTTTGCCGGGCCGGCAGGGAGGAACGGAATGTTCAAGCGGACGCGCCGGGCGCAATGCCGGCTGGCGATGGTTTGCGGCCTGGTGGCATGGGCGGTTCCACTCGGCGCCACCAACTGCGAGGCGCTGTCGCAATTGAAGCTGCCGCAGACAGTCATCACCGCCGCTGCGTCGGTGGCTGCTGGAGACTTCACGCCGCCCGGCAGCCGGCCGCTCCACGGTTTGCCGGCGTTTTGCAGGGTGGCGGGAAAGATTCAGCCGTCGGCGGACTCCGACATTCAATTTGAAGTATGGATGCCCGCGTCCGGGTGGAACGGCAAGTTCCGCGGAGCCGGCAACGGAGGCTTCGCGGGCGATATCAGCTACGCCGAGCTGGCGCTGGTTGTCGGCCGCGGTTACGCAGCCGCCTCCACCGACACCGGACATAAGGCATCATTCATCGATGCCGGCTGGGCGCTGGGGCACCCGGAGAAGGTGATTGACTTCGGGTATCGTGCCATCCACGAGACCGCCCAGACAGCCAAGGCCATTGTCGGCGCGTTCTATGGATCGGCGCCGCGTCATTCCTATTTCAGCTCCTGCTCGAACGGCGGCCGCCAGGCTCTGATGGAAGCGCAGCGCTTCCCCGAAGACTACGACGGCATCATCGCCGGGGCGCCCGCGAACTACTGGACGCACCTGCTGGCGATGGCGATTGCGGACTCGCAGGCCATGCTGGCGGAGCCCGGCAGCTATATCCCGGCCTCCAAGCTGCCGGCGATTCAGGCTGCGGCGCTGGCGGCCTGCGACACTTTGGACGGTGTTCGCGACGGCGTGGTGGAGAACCCTGCTGCGTGCCGGTTTGATCCCGGGGTCCTCCTCTGCAAGGGGCCGGAAACCGACACCTGCCTGACGGCAAAGCAGCTTTCGGCTTTGCAGAAGATTTACAGCGGCCCGCGCGCATCGACGGGGACGCAGGTATTCCCGGGCTATTCTACCGGTGGGGAGGCGGAACCGGGCGGATGGGCGGTGTGGATCACCGGCGCGGCGCCGCAGCAGAGCCTGATGTTCCGGTTCGGGACGCAATACTTCAAGGCGATGGTGTTCGCCGATCCGGCATGGGATTTCCGGACCTGGCAGCTGGACCCCGATACGGCGGCGTCCGACCAGAAGATGAGTCGCATCCTGAACTCGACAGATCCGGACCTGAAGCGGTTTCAGGCGCGCGGCGGCAAGCTGATTCTGTACCAAGGCTGGAGCGACGCGGCGATTCCAGCGGCGAATGCGATCGATTATTATCGCAGCGTGCTCTCGAAAATGGGCGGCACCGCGAGCGCAGGCTTCGTCCGGCTGTTCATGGTTCCCGGCATGCAGCACTGCGGCGGCGGTGCAGGTCCCGACGAATTCGGCCAGTTCGGCGGCGGTTCCGGCGACCCGCGGAACGACATGACCGCCGCGATCGAGAAGTGGGTTGAGGCTGGCGCGGCGCCGGAGCAGATCGTCGCCACGAAGTACAAGAACGGGTCGGATTCGGCCAGTGGCGTAATACGAACCCGTCCGTTATGTGCGTATCCGCGGATTGCCCGCTGGAAGGGAACGGGCAGCACCGACGACGCCGGCAGTTTTAGCTGCGTAAAACCGTAGCCCGCCTGAAACGGCCGGGTTGCTTCCGCGGCGTGCGCTGCGCCAAACTGAAGGTGGTTCCCTTCGATCGTCATGCCTGATTTCTGCAGTTGCGGCGCTGAGCTTCCACCGGATGCATTGTTCTGCCACAAGTGTGGCAAGCCGCAGCGTGAGCTGCCGGAAGTCGCCGCCGAAGCGCCCGCGATCATTGTGCTGCCGGCGCCCGAACCGCAGCCGGCGCCGATGCCGCTCGATTTCCGCAATCCGCTGGCGCTGAAGATTGCCTTGCTGGTGGCCATGGGGGCGACGGCGCTCTTTTTTCTGCCATACGTCAACTGGCTGGCGGCCGGCTATTTCGCGGTGTTTCTGTACCGGCGGCGGACAGGCTACGCCATCAACGTGGGCGCCGGCGTGCGCCTGGGCTGGATCACGGGGCTGTTCACTTTCCCGCTGGCCGCCGTATTCTATGCTGCCGTGTTCTATGTGATCAACGTGGCGTCTGCGCTGCCGCAGTTCCGGGCCGAGCCGCGTTTTCAGGAGCTGCTGGGCCTGCTGCGAAGCTGGTCCGACATCGGTGTACTGCTGCTGCAGTTGTTCATCCTCACCACCTGCCTCAGCATGGCCGGCGGCGCGCTGGCCGCCAAGCTCGGCCAGGCTAGCCCGCCGCGGGGCGGGAGTAGCGCTTGACCAGCGCCACCGCAGCGAAGATCACCAGCATGGCTGCCGATTCCCGCAAGCCGAACGGCTCGCGGTAAAACAGCCACCCTAGTATCACCGCGACCACCGCGTTCACGTACGGATAAATCGAAACCACAGCTACCGGCAGCCGGTCCATGGCATAGACGAATGCGCTGTAACCCACCAGCGAACCGAAAACCACCAGGTAGAGCAGGGCACTGATGCCGCGCGTGCTCCAGTGCAAAGGCTGGTGCGAAACCAGCCACGCAAACGGCGCCATCGACAGAGCCGCCGCCAGTTGGTGAATGCCGCCGGCGACCACCGGATGCGCCTTGCCCGCGTTGCGCCGCTGATAGATAGAACCGAACGACCAACCCGCCATGCCAATCTGCAGGACAAGGAAGCCGACCAGAAGGCTGTGGCCGCCCGCCTGCGAGTCTGATCCTGGTGTCACCAGTAGCGCCGCTCCCGCCAGGCCCAGCGCCATCGACCCGATGGTCGGCGCATGCAGGCTCACGCCGCCCGGCAGCAGCGCCTCCACCCCCACCATCCAGAATGGCGACATGGCCACAATCAGGCCGGCCATGCCGCTGGGAATGAGAGTCTCCGAGATCACCAGCGCGCCGTTGCCGATGGTCAGCGTTCCCAGACCGGCGACGCACGCCGCCGCCAGCTCCTTTCCGCGCGGGATGTACAGGCCGCGGTACCAGGCGAAGGCGAGCGTCAGCGATCCCGAAATCAGATAGCGCACCGCGACCAGCGTGAGTGGCGGAAAGGTCTCGAGCGACATCCGTATGCCCAGGTAGGTAGTGCCCCAAAAGAAGCATACTGCCACCAGCGCCACATACGGTTTGAACAAGGGATGCCGGGACAACCCTCAGCTTAGCATCGGCGGGCGCGAAAACGCGGGTCGCGGCATTGCGGACCACGCACCCGTTCGACATGCAAACGTATCGCCATGAGAGTCAGAGATCTTCCGGTCTGAAACCTGTCCGGTTGCCGACCCTGGTCAACATCCGCGGGCCAATCTCCTCTTGATCGTAGAACGTGAATTCGTAGTCCGGCCAGCCAGGACGCGTGAGCAGCCGGTGCGAACCGCGCTGGCGCTTGACTCGCCAGCCGTTCCTCTCCAATGCGGCGAGGACCGGCTTTGCCTTACTGGCGGGCCAATTGCTCACCCGGAATGGTGAAGGCAACGCCTAGGGCAGACGACGGAAGCTCGCCGTGGGCGATGCGGTCGGCAATAACCTCGATGGCGAGGCGCTCGACCTTGCTGATGGCATCGTCCCGGCTCTGGCCGTAACACATTACGCCGGGAAGCTCCAGAGCCTCCGCGATCCAGCGGCCGTCTTCCTCCCGATCGAGGTCGATCGTCAAATTCACTCCTTCATCATCCCCACAGGGCAACGGCAGCCCGTCTCTCAGACCGCTACCCGCAGGCCGAGGTGCTTCGCGAACGGATCGAAGTCCCGGTCGTTATGCAGCAAGGTATATCCGCTCTCGATACATCGGGTTGCAATCACCGTATCGATGGTCCTGCGAACGGTGACGCCGCGGCGGCGTAGCGCCCGGAAATTCTTTGCCGCTTGAATCGCGATTTTCTGTCCGCCCAACTCAATTACGGCCAACGAAGTCAGCATTCTCCTGGCTTGGTTGAACTCTCGTTCGTCGGTGAGCCCCTGCAATACCTCTGTCAAAATCAAGTCGCCAATGGCTAACGGTTCGTGGCCCAGCAGGCTATCGAGTTTCTCGGTCTGCGGCGTGATCGTTCCGTTGAAGTAATCGATCCACACGCTGGAATCGACAAGAATCAACTGTCGCTCCGCATCGAGTTGAGATCACCCTGCCAGTGCAGCTTGCCGCGGAGACGACGGATCTCCGCCTGTTTACTCAGGCGCAGTAGTGTCTGCAGGCCGTGCTCAACGGCCTCGCGCTTGGTCTTGAGGCCGGTAGCGCGAAGCGTGTCCCGCATCAGCCTGTCGTCGATCACGATGTTTGTCCGCATCGATGTGTATCCTAATGATACATTATACACACGACTTGCGATCCGGGCAAGCTAAAGCGTGCCCTACCAGCCTATAGGTAGGGCACGCTTTAGCTTGCCGTGATTCTCCTGGCTCAGCGCGCTTACTGCGGCGCCGCTGTCTCTTCCACCAGCTCGAATCCATGATCCGCGATGCCGGTCAGCAGGATCTCGGATTCGTGGTGATGCAGGCGGAAGATTTGCTGCACCAGGGCGCAGACGCCCTGATAGCCGCGCTCGTAGAAGACCAGGATGGAAGGCCCGGCGCCGCTCAGTACGCAGCCCAGCAGGCCGGGCGCGCGCAGCTTGAGGATCTCGTCGAGGCCGGGCACCAGCGGTATGCGATACGGCTGATGGAAGCGGTCTTCGAGCGCCGCCGGAAATGCCCAGGTGGCCCCCGCCGAGAGCGCGGCGATCAACAACGAAGCGCGCTGCACGTTAAACACGGCGTCTTCGCGGCTGTAGCTGGCGGGCAAAACGGCGCGCGCCTTGGCGGTGGGCAGATCGAAATCCGGAACCACGACACCGACGCCGAACCGCTGCGGCAATTCCATGCGCACCGCACGCGCCACGCCGCCGCCATCGATGGCACTGGCCACGATTGAGCCCAGCGTGCATGCCGCCACGTTGTCCGGATGGCCCTCGAGGCGCGCCGCTTCGTCCAAAATGCGCAGCGGCTTCCAGCCGAATCCGAGCAGCCGGTCGGCGATCACCACGCCGGCGGTGAGCGCGGCGGCGCTTGACCCCATGCCCTTGCCGATGGGGATGTCGTTTTGGATTTCGAGCTCGATCGGCGGCATCGTGCAGCCGTGGCTCTCGGCAACGGACACCGCCGTCTGCCAGATGAGGTTGTCGCTGCCGGTGGGAATGGAAGCGGCGTCCCGCCCTTCAGCGCGGATGGCCAGCGCTGCGCTTGGCCGGAAGCGGCACGTCAGGTAAACGCCCAGGGCCATCCCCAGGGCGTCGAAGCCTGCTCCCAGATTGGCGCTGGAGGCCGGCACGCGAACCCGGAACCAGGTCATCAAGGTGTGATTATCGCATGGTGGCGCAGGCCCCCGGCCTGCGACGGGCTGGCCTCCGGCCTCCGAAGCACCAAAAACGCAGACCGGGAATCCGTCCTTGCCAGGCCGCGGCGCCACCCGAGCGTTGTTGGCAGGTCGGGGACCTGCCCCACGTTATTTGGTCTTGCCCTGGGCCGCCACCGCTTCCATGGCGGCTTTCACTTTCTCGGGATCTCCAAGGTAATAGCGGTTGAGCGGCTTCAGATCGTCGTCCAGTTCGTACACCAGCGGCATGCCGGTGGGGATGTTCAGCTCCACAATTGCCGCTTCGGAGACGTTGTCAAGGTATTTGACCAGCGCGCGCAAACTGTTGCCGTGAGCGGCAATCAGCACGTTCTGTCCGCTGCGGATGGCGGGCGCGATCGTCTCGTGCCACAGCGGCAGGAAGCGCGCCACCGTATCCTTCAGGCATTCGGTGAGCGGCAGTTCTGCGGTCGTGAGGCTCTTATAACGCGGGTCGTGGCCGGGGAAACGTTCGTCGTCCGGTTCCAGCTTGGGTGGCGGAACATCGTAACTGCGCCGCCAGATTTTCACCTGCGCCTCGCCGAACTTGGCCGCTGTTTCCGCTTTATTCAAGCCTTGTAGCGCGCCATAATGCCGCTCGTTGAGCCGCCAGGAGCGGTGCACCGGAATCCACATCAGGTCCAGTTCATCGAGCGTCATCCACAGCGTGCGGATGGCGCGCTTCAACACCGAGGTGTAAGCCACATCGAACGCGTAGCCCCCGGCCTTCAGCACGGCGCCGGCTTCCCTGGCTTCTGCGCGGCCTTTCTCGGAAAGGTCCACGTCGGTCCAGCCGGTGAAGCGGTTCTCTTTGTTCCACGTGCTTTCGCCGTGGCGCAGCAGCACCACCTTTTTCATTGCCGGAACGCCTTTCTGCCGGGGAACTGCGCCGACGTGCCCAGCTTCTCCTCGATGCGCAGCAGTTGGTTGTACTTGGCGATGCGATCGGTGCGGCTGGCCGAGCCGGTCTTGATCTGCCCGGCGTTGGTGGCGACGACGAGGTCGGCGATGAACGGGTCCTCGGTCTCGCCGGAACGATGCGACACGACCGCCGTGTAACCCGCCACGGTTGCCATCTGCATAGCCTCTAGCGTTTCGGTGAGCGTGCCGATCTGGTTCACCTTGATCAGAATCGAATTGGCGATCCCTTGTTCGATGCCGCGCTTGAAAATCGAGGGGTTGGTGACGAAGATATCGTCGGCCACCAATTGGATTTTCTTACCCAGCGCATCGGTGATCAGCTTCCACCCCGCCCAGTCCTCTTCGGACATGCCGTCTTCAATCGAAACAATTGCCGGATACTGCCGCACCCAATCCGACCAGAACTCGACCATCTGTTCGCTCGAGCGCTGGCTTTTGTCGGACTTCTTGAACACGTACTTGCCGTCCTGGTAGAACTCGCTCGCCGCCGGGTCCAGGCAGACGCCGATCTGTTCGCCGGGTTTGTAGCCGGCCTGGGTGATGGCTTCGAGCACGCTTTCGATGGCTTCCTGGTTCGACTTCAGCATGGGGGCAAAGCCTCCCTCGTCGCCCACCGCCGTCGAATAGCCCTTCTTCGCGAGCACCTTTTTCAGCGTGTGAAAGACCTCGACGCCCATGCGCAGCGCTTCGGAGAACCTGGTGGCGCCGAACGGGGCGATCATGAACTCCTGGACGTCCACCGAATTGTCGGCGTGGGCGCCACCGTTGATGATATTCATCATCGGCACCGGAAGTGTGCATGCCCCCACGCCCCCGAGGTAGCGATAGAGCGGAGCGTGCTGCGCCACCGCCGCGGCGCGCGCGGCCGCCATGGAGACCGCCAGGATGGCATTGGCTCCCAGCCGGCCCTTGTTGGCTGTGCCGTCGAGCGCGATCATGAGGCGGTCGATCTCGGCCTGTTCGGAGGCGTCCTTTCCTAAGAGAGCAGGGGCGATTTCAGTGTTGATGTGGCCGACCGCCTTCAGCGTTCCCTTTCCCTGGTAACGCGCTTTGTCGCCGTCGCGCAGTTCTACCGCCTCGTGCTCGCCCGTCGAGGCGCCGGAGGGCACTGCGGCCCGGCCCATGCTGCCATCGGCGAGATAGACGTCCGCCTCGACGGTTGGATTCCCGCGCGAATCGAGAATCTCTCTTCCAGTTATTTTTATGATCTTCACGTTAGTAGTGCTCCTATCAGTTGAAGTGCGGGAACCGGGCAGGGAAGGCTCTTCTTCATCCCACCACTACGACGCCCGCCTCGGTCACGGTGTAGCCTTTCGCCCGGTCGGCTTCCAGGTCGAAGCCGATGGTGCTCGATTCCGGAATCTTCACCCCGGTGTTCACAATGGTGCGCCGCAGCCGGCTCCAGCGGCCGATTTCAGCGCCCGGCAGCAGGATGGAAAACTCCACCTCGCAGTAACTGTTGACGCGCACGCCCGGCGAGAGGACACTGCGCAGGACACGGCCGCCGGAAACGATGCAGCCGGCGCTGACGATCGAATCCATCGCCACACCCATGCGGCGGCCCTCCTGGGCGAAGACGAACTTGGCCGGCGGTTGCTGCGTCAAGTTGGTGCGGACGGGCCAGCGCCGGTCGTACAGGTTGAACAGCGGCTCTACGTCCACCAGGTCCATGTTGGCATCGTAGTACGCGTCGAGCGTTCCCACGTCGCGCCAGTAGCGCACCTGCTTCGCGTTCATGTCGCGAAAATCGTAAGCCATGATGCGCCGCCGGTGCAATTGCCGTGGCAAGACGTCTTTAGCGAAATCGTGGCTCGAAGTTGCATCCTCGGCGTCCTCATGCAGCGCTTCGAGCAGCACCTGCGTGCTGAAAACGTAAATCCCCATCGACGCACTCACCATGGCGGGGTCGAAAGCTGACCGCTTCGGGTTGCCGTGCTGAGGTTTCTCTTCGAATCCCACGATGCGGTGGTCGGCGTCGATTTCGGCGACGCCGTAGCGGTCCGCCTCCTCCGGCGGAACCTGGATGGTGGCGACGGTCACGTCAGCCCGATGCCGCTGGTGGCAATCCAGCATCTCGCGGTAATTCATCTTGTAGATGTGGTCACCCGCCAGGATGAGCGTCAGCTCGGGAGACTCCGCTTCGATGCTTTGAAAGTTCTGAAACACCGCATCCGCCGTGCCCTGGTACCAGTCTTCGTGGACCCGTTTCATGGGCGGCAGAACCTCGATGTATTCCCCTAACTCCGGTGACAAAATGTTCCAGCCGTCGCGCACGTGGCGAATCAGGTCGAGCGCTTTGTACTGGGTCAGCACCAGGATGTGCCGTGCGCCGGAGTTGATGCAGTTGGAAAGGGTGAAATCGATCAGGCGATACACCCCGCCGAACGGCACCGCCGGCTTGGCGGTTTCCTTCGTCAGGGGGTGGAGGCGCTCTCCGGTGCCCCCCGCCATCAGAATTGCGAGGACATTTTCCATCTCAGCCTAAATTCCTGAAAAGAAAACGCTTTGCCAATCGATGCCAGCCGGCGGGCGCTCCGTGGCGAACTTTGGGCTTGACTTTGGCGCTCAACCACCTATGATATCAGTACCTTCTGTGCTGGGTGAGGGAAATTTGCGGGGTGGTGTCCGCCCAACCGTAAACGGGTGGATTTCGCTCCGGAAATCTCCGCTCCGGCACTCGAATCCGAAGTAGTGGGGAGGTGTTTTTCGATTTGGCTGAAGTAAAGCTGCAAGAGGGCGAAACGCTGGAAAACGCGTTGCGCCGCTTCAAGCGCAAAGTCCAGCAAGAGGACATTATCAAAGAAGTCAAGCGGCACTCTTTTTACCTGAAACCGGGTGAGAAGCTGCGGGTCAAGCAGGCGCTTGCCCGTAAACGGAACCGGAAGAAGACTCGCCGGGACGTGGAATAAACAGCGGGCGGCGGGGATTTGGGCTCCGCCGCCTTCAATCAGGACAGTTGTTGGGGTCGTCAACGGGGGCCAGTTATGGCGGAATTTCAGGATCGCGTCCTCAAATGCGTGGACTGCGGCGCAGAGTTTGTATTCACAGCGGGTGAACAACACTTCTACCACGACAAGAATTTCAAGAACGAGCCTAAGCGCTGCAAGAATTGCAAGGCCAAGCGCCAGGGTGGATCGGGGCCTGGCTTCGCCAAGTCCGAAACGCACACTTCGTGTTCGCAGTGCGGGCGCGAGACTACGGTGCCATTCAAGCCCACACAAGGCCGGCCGGTCTATTGCCGCGAATGCTTCCAGAGCCGGAAGGCGTCGCCGGCTGCCGCGGGCGGTTCTTAGCGCGCGTTGCGACAGAACTGATATGAGCACAGGAGCGTCCGTACCGGACGCTCAGACGAGGGCATCCGTCCCACGTCGCGCATCGTTATATGCTGCGGTCCGCGACCAGCTATAATCAAGCTAGAGGGAAATACTGGGATGCGGATGATTCTGTGCGGCGGCGCTCTGTTGGGCGCGGCTGCTTTCGTCTCTTCGGCCGCGGGCATTCCCGCCCATGGCCTTACCGGCAACTACATTGAAGCTCGGACTGCCGACGTCTATACCGGCCCGTGTTTCGCCAATGGCGAAATCGAAATGAACGGCAGGGAAGCGGTGTTCGCCTGGAAGATCGCCGGCGGCAACTGGGGTGGCGTCAATCTCGCCGGCCTGGCTGTGGTGGGCGTGGTCCACGCCGAGCATACGCTGGGCAATCCCTACGAGCCGGTGAACCCGGCGGTGGCGGTGCTGATCGTCGACAGCCGCGCCGATGCGGCCCAGCGCCTGGCACTGGTGAGCTTCGCCAAAGCGCAGGCGGGCGATCTGCTCTCGAACGTAGTGCGCGTCGATTACCAACCCGTGGAGTTGACCATCGAGAACGGTAATATCCACGGCGGCGCCGCCACGCTCACGGCCGGAACGCTAGCCACCATCCGGACGCGGGCGCTCGCCGCCATCGACCACATCTGCGGCAATGAAGATGTGTTCTATCCACCGCTCAACAGGATGGAGCATTCCATGCCGGCCTATACCATCGAGGATTCCTATCAGGGAAACGGCCTCGGCGAAACCTGGACCAGCATGTACCGCCGCAGCGGTTTCCTCGGCACCTTCCAGGCCGCCAGCGAATAAGCGCAAAGCGGGGACAGGCTCGAATTTCGCTGCTTTTGCGGAAGTTCGTGCCTGTACCCCGGTTCGCCCTCTCTCGCGAACCGTCGGTTCGGTAACTCCGATGTCCCGCGCCCAGGCGCCGCCGCCTTTGCCGCGCGCGCCCGCAGGATCACGTAAGATAGGGGTTCGGCTCCCGCTGATGCCCATCCTCCGCCTTGCTTACGCCACCCAATTCCTGATCGCCTTGATCGCCATTTTTGTGCTGTGGAGCCAGGTGGGTGGCCAGGGGCATCTCGATCTGGTGCCGTGGCACCTGAAGTTCCTGCTCGGCGGCGGAGCCGCGTTCTGCGTCGTCAAGGCGACCGCGGGCGCTGTGGCCGGCGAGCGTGCCTGGAACGGAAAAACCCTCCGCTGGTTCGGCATCCTGCTGGCACTGCTGGTCGGTTGCGGCCTCGCCAGCTATTACGTGCACCTTTACGATGAAAACGACGAGGACGACCAGCAAGACAACAGCGCCATGTCATTGTACTCTCCGCCCCTGGGCGTCAAACATCTGCCGAATGGCGTAGTGTGCGCCGGCTAGTCTGGACGAGCACCCTTCAATTTGGTAAGCTTCTACGCGTGCCCATCACCAGCTTGGTTGTGTGCGAGTCCCTGATTTGGGAGAGGGAAAACAATCTTCCAACTGCCATTCGAATCCTCGACGCAATCAGGCTCGCGCCGAACAACGCTCACGTGCGCTTCTTCTCACTGCTGACATTGCACGAAACCGGCGTTGATTTCAGATCCCACTCCGCGGTCATTCAGATAGTGGCCCCGGATGGCAGCGTTCCGGCAGCTGCGTTACCCCATAGGTTTGTGTACGGCCGCAAAATAGATCCAGGATCGCCCGCAGGGTTTCATTTGGGGACGGAGTTTAACTTTGAGGCTAAGCTGCTGGGGACGTACTGGGTTCAGGCGTCCGTCGACAGCGCACCGCTGACGCAGGTACCTTTTCTGGTCACGCGCACGCCTTGATCTCAGCCCATCCACTCTGCGCCATTGGCAGCGGACTTGAATCGCCCACATGAGTCTCTGATGCCAGAAACGGGTAAACCGCACGCGCCAGCTCTTGGCGAATTTCGTCCTCCGTCCAGTGCGCGTGAGACGCCTCTGCCAACAACCCTACCATCTGCCTGCTCAAATCGCTTTCCTGGGGAGCATCGAGGTCAAGCAGGGGACCTTCGAGATCGCCCAATTCGATCATATGGTCCAGGTAGTCAAGCACCAGCCTCTGCAGCTCGAGTTTGTCCATGAACAAAGCCCCTAGGATCAGGATATCGGAGAACGAACTGCGAGGCAAATTCAACGGCAACGAAGGTGGCTATCCGGCGCGCCGTGCAAGCCTGAAAGTGCGCCGAGTGTACGACGCACCAGCGAGCCTAATCAGCAGGCAGGAGCCAGGAACTCGTAGCATTGTCGACAGCTATTATGACGACGATGATCAAAAGGTTATGACCCTACACTACTTTCTAAGACCGGACGGAACACTAGGCGGAAGTGGACGACCGGACCCCAAGGAATTGCTGGTGGACGGCATCATGTACTATAAGTCAGGTTGAAAACGAAATGCGCAAATATTCGCTCTTGGCGCTGCTCTGCGCCGGCCTTCCCGCCCTTGCCTGGGGGCCGGAAGGGCACGCTCTCGTGGCCCGGATCGCCGACGCCCAGTTGACGGCTGGAGCGCGGGCGCGGGTGGCTGAGATTCTGGGGCCGGGCAGCACCATGGCGTCGGTTTCCAGTTGGGCGGATCAGATCCGCCGCAGCCGGCCGGAGACGGGGCCCTGGCACTACGTGGACATCCCAATCGATAAACCGGGCCTGGACATGGCGCGGGATTGTCCCAACGGCAATTGCGTCATCGCCGCGATTGCCGCCATGCGGGCGAAAATGCGCGATCCGGCGGTCGCAGCGGACCAGCGCCGCGAAGCGCTGATGTTCGTGATCCACTTCGTCGGCGACATGCATCAACCCTTGCACAGTTCCGACAACGGCGATCACGGCGGCAACGAAGTGCACATCGTGTTCCAGGGCCAGCCGGGCAACCTGCACGGCCTGTGGGACAGCGGTCTGCTGGCGCGGATGGGGAAGGAGGACGACCTGTTCGCCAAGCTCTCTGCCGCGTCCGCCAGCCACCGCAAGAAATTCGCCAAGGGCACGGTCAGCGACTGGGCGGAGCAGGCCCACAAACTGGCGCAGCAGATGGTCTATGGCAAGCTGCCCAAAGCCCCGCCAGGTTCGCCGCTGGTGATAGGCGCAGACTACGAGCGCAGGGCCGATCCATTGATCGAACTACAGCTCGAACGCGCCGGCGCCCGCCTGGCCGCGGTGCTGAATCTGGATCTGCAGTAGGCACGCGCCGCGCTGAGCCAGCTACGGAAAGGACGTGCGGTAATGCCGGCGGTCTTGCCGCCGGTGAGCGCGGACGACACACGGCCAAAGCAGGTCGGGGACCTGCTCCACTGGCGCTTATTTCTTCTTTGTCGCTGCCGGATGCGCCGGAGTTGCCGCGCAAGGGGTGACCTTCAGCCCTTCGATTTTCTCTTTTTCAGCGTCCATGGTGAGCAGGAAGGGAGCCGCAGTGAAGGCGCTGGGTACGCCTTCCCACTGTACTTCGGCGTTAAGGGTAGGCTTGCCGGTGAGCGCGGCATCCAGTTTGAGGGCGATTTCGGCCGTGGGCGCTCCCTGCGCATCGGGAAGGGGGATAGCGATCAGCAGTGTGTTCGACTTGCAAGCAGGCTTGGCGTCGACCAATATACCCTTCAGCTTCGGGACACCGGCGCCCTTCAGGGAGGTTTCGAAATACTGCGGGCCGTCGTTGTCGCTCAGCGCGGCTTTGATCTTCATCCACATGGAAAGTTGTGGATTGGACTGTTCGAATTCCTTTTGCTTTTCTTCGGCGATTTCGGTGGTGGTTTTGATGTGGAAGCCGGCGGGCCATAGAGGCGTCTGCTTAACCTGGTCCTTCAGCTGGGCGAGGCCTTCGTCGCTGCCGTGGACTTTGGTGTAAGCGTTGTCGGCGAAAGTCTTGATCTTGCCCGGATCGGGCTGGGTTCCGCCCAGCGTCGCGTCCAGGACCGAGGCGCGCTGAAACTCATAGACAGCTTCAGAGTTCTTCCTCTGGCAACTGAGCGCCAAGCCCAGGTTGTAAGAGATGGCGGTCTGCTCCGGATAGTCGCCCAGCGCCTTGGAGTACGCGACTTCGGCCGCGGCGCAATCCTTGGGGTTCTTGGCCATGGCCTGGTTGCCAGGCAGCATTGCCATGTACAACAGCGCGGCTTTCGCCGGGGGCTGCAGTTGAGTCCGTGCGTTGGTCCAATCCGCGTCGCTCACGCCTGCCGGCTTGCGATTGTAATCCAGCAGCTGGTGGGCCGCTTTATCCACGATCGCCAACTGCGCGGCGCTCGGGTTGGGAATGCGCACGATCGACGTGACGGCCGCGAACAGGACACGGATCGCCTGGCCAGGACCATCTTTGGGATCGCTGAACACTGTGTCCACGCCGCTCGATATCATCGGAGCCGCCGCGTCTACCGTCTTGTCGAACTGGCCGGCTCCGGCATACGCCATGACATAAAGGGCCTGGCGCTCGGTCTTGAAGTCCGTTTCGGCAAATTTCTGCTTCCAGGTATCGAGATCTTTGATCGCTTGCGCGAAATTGTTGCCCTTGACGTCGTTGGCGGCCGCGCTGTAGATTTCGAACTCGCCGTCCTTGTACTTCTTCTCGGCTGGAGCATTCTGGGCGCCGGCCACCTGGACGAGGCCAGCCGCGACCAGCAGACCTGCCAGGGCTGCAGTCGCCATCCCACTCCAAGCTCGATGGTAGTTCTCCACGTACGCCTCCTGCCCGCTACGGCCCACACCATAGGCTCTCCGTTTGCGGTGTGGTACTTGCGGAGTATAGCGGAACGCTCGTGCGGGCGCAACTAGAATGCGCCCTTTTTCCCGGTGGTGCGGGTTCCAGGGGTAATGGGACAGGGCGGGCAAGGGGCCAGACTTGCCGGCTACTTCTTCTTCGTCACCGGATGATGCACCGGGGGCGGCGCGCAGGGGGTGGTCTTCACGCCCTCGATCTTGGCCTTCTCCACATCGATGGTCAGCAGGAACGGCTCCTTCGTGAACGCAGACGGCACGCCTTCCGTCCACACCAGTTCCAGGCCTTCGTCCGGTTTGCCGGTGAGCGGCGCATCGAGCTTAAGCGCGATTTCGGCTTTGAAGGGCGGCTTTGCGTCCGGCAGCGGCACCGCCACCAGCAGCTCCTTGGAGCGGCAGGCCGGCTTGGCTTCCACCAGCGTGCCCTTCAGCTTCGGTATGGGGGCATCCTTCATGCTGTCTTTGAAGTATTGCTCGCCGTTGGTGTCGGTGAGCGCGGCTTTGATGTTCATCCACAGCGCCAGCTCCGGATACTTCTCGGCAAATTCCTTCTGCTTGGCAACGTAGATCTCGGTAGCGCTGAGGATGTGGAAGTCCGGCGGCGGGGCCGGCGACGCGAGCGCCTGCTGTTTGAGCTGATCCAGGCCATCCTCTCCGCCGTGATACTTCGGGTAGACGCTCTTGAGATAGGCTTCCGCCCGGGTGCGCGCGCTGGGATCGGCGAAATCGCTCTTGGCCGGGTCGATGCTGACGGAGCGCGCAATCTCATACAGGCCTTGCGATATCTTCGCCGGGTTGGAAGCCTGCTGGGCGAGCTCGGTGGCGCCCAATTGATACGCCACCTGGGAGCTGTCGGGATACTGCTTCTGAGCGGCCTGGAACGCTGCCTCTGCCGCGGGCCAGTCCTTCTTCTGCATCGCATCCATGCCGGGCTTCAAAGTAATGTAGAGCAGCGCTCCCTTGGCGGCCGCCTGTAACTGCGCCCGCGCGGTTGCCCAGTCCGCATCGCTCGCGCCTTCCGGTTTGGTGTTGTAGTCCATCAATTGCTGGGCCGCTTTGGCTGCGGTCGCCAACTCGTCTGCCGTCGGGTTCGGTACCTGTTGGATCGCCGTGGTCGCAGTAAACAGAACCCTCACCTGCTGGCTGGGGCCGGTCTTGGGATCGTTCAGAACGGCTTTCAAATCCTTCGCCATGAGAAGACCGGTTTCGTCCACCGCTTTGGCCCATTGTCCGCCGCCCGCATAGGCCTGGATGTATAAGACCGAGCGGTCATCCTTGAAATCCGAGGCCGGGTATTTCTGCTTCCAGGTGTCGAGATCGGTAATCGCTTTGGCGAAGTTCTTCGCCAGCATGTCCTTGGTGACGTCGTTGTAGATGTCGAATTCGCCCTGGTCCTTTACTGCCTTCTGGGCCGGGGCGTTCGGCGCCGGTGCGGCCGCCTGGGCGCGGGCCGGCCTGGTCCAGACGCCCGCCATAGCAGCCAGCAGCGCTACCGCCGCCAGCCCGCTGCGTATCTTAGATGAGAGATGATGCACGCGTTCCTCCTGAATGGTTTCCCATTTGGTCATGAACAATGAACCGCTGAACTCTTCCTTGCAACCTCGCGCCCAATCTGCGGCCCGGCAGCCTAGTTTCGGGCCACGCCTTGCTGCCTGAGCACTACTCAAGACATTCGACTCCGTTTCGAGGCGTCAGGTTCCGAACCCAAATCATAGCAAATCAACGCTATGCTGGAATTCGCCCGTCGCATGCATTCTCTCGATCTGGCCGTTATTCTCGCCTACCTGGTCGGCATCACATGGTTCGGCGCACGCTTCCGCAGCGGCGAGAAAGGGCTGCGGCAGTATTTTCTGGGAGGCCGCGAGGCCCCATGGTGGGCCATCGCGCTCTCCATCGTCTCCGCCGAAACCAGCACGCTCACCATTGTCGGCACGCCGGCCCTGGCGTTCACCGGCAATATGGGATTCCTGCAGCTCGTGCTCGGCTACCTGCTGGCGCGCATCCTGATCTCCGCTCTCTTCCTGCCCCAATATTTCCGTGGCGAGATGTTCACGGCGTACGAATTGATGCGCCGGCGGTTCGGCGAACGCATTCGCAAGCTGACCGCCGCCATCTTCCTGGTGACACGCGCGCTGGCCGAAGGCGTGCGCGTATTCGCGGTCTCGCTGGTGGTTTCCATCGTGCTGGGGACCGGGGAAGTGGCTTCCATCGTTCTCATCGTCGCGCTGACGTTGTTCTACACTTTCGAGGGCGGCATGACGGCGGTGATCTGGACCGATGTGGTGCAGATGTGTCTCTATGTGGCCGGGGCCGTGCTGAGCCTGGGGGTGATTCTGGGAAAGATCCCGGGTGGCTGGCCGCACGCGGCGGCCGTAGCTGGGGTGGCCCACAAGTTCGCCATTTTCGACTTTCACTTCGCCCCCACCATGGAATTCTTATCGCGCCCGTATACCTTCTGGGCCGGAATTGCGGGCGGCTGCTTCCTGACCACCGCCAGCCACGGCACCGATCAACTGATGGTGCAGCGGCTGCTCAGTGCCCGCAACCAACGGGACAGCCGCAAAGCGCTGCTGGCGAGCTGGGTGCTGATCGCCTTTCAGTTCACTATGTTTCTGCTGATCGGCGTGTTGCTCTGGGTCTACTATGGCGACCGGGGCCAGCCTGCGCCCGCCGCCGATCGCATCTATCCCCAATTCATCTGGAGCAGCCTGCCGCCCGGATTGGCCGGCCTGGTGATCGCGGCCATCCTGGCGGCGGCCATGGCGAATCTGAGCGCGGCGCTGAATGCGCTCTCGTCAACCGTGGTGGTGGATTTTCTGGGTGGCGGCGGCAGCTCGGCCGATGAAGCCGTGGCGATGCGCCGGGCGCGCCTGGCTACTATCGCGTGGGCGGTAATTCTGGTGGCGATCGGGTATGCCGGGCGCCATTCGCGTTCGGTGCTAGAAGCCGGGTTGACCATCGCCTCGATTCCTTCCGGCGCCTTGTTGGGCGTCTTTCTGCTGGGCGTGCTCACGCGGCGGCCGGGCGAATGGGCGGCCATTGCCGGGGTGGTTGCCGGCCTCACGGCCGCACTGGCGGTCCGGTTCGAAACGCCGGTCGCGTTTACCTGGTATGTCATGATTGGAGCCACGGTTACTTTCTGCTGCGCCATGATGGCGTCGTGGCTGGGCCGCGCCCTGGTAAGAATGCGATGACACGCGCTTCCCGCTTCGAACTGAAACGCGATTTGGGCCCTTGGGCCGCGGCATCCATCGTCGTCGGCACTGTGATCGGCAGCGGCATTTTTCTGGTTCCCCACGACATGATCTTGCGCGTGGGCACGCCGGGCCGTCTGTTCGCGGTGTGGATCTTCGGCGGCCTGCTGACGCTGGCCGGCGCGCTGAGCTACGCGGAATTGGCCGCGGCCATTCCGGAGGCCGGCGGCGAGTATGCCTACCTGCGGGAAGCCTACGGACCGGTCTGGGGATTTTTGTATAGCTGGACGCAGATGTGGGTGGCTAAAAGCGGCTCCATCGCCACCCTGGCCACCGGCTTCTTCTATTACCTCGCCAATTTCTTTCCGTCGCTGGACGGCGTGTTCTACCGGCTGCCATTGCCGCTGGGGCCGCACGGTGCGCCGCTTGAATTCCGCTGGGGCCAGTTGCTGGCGATCGCCTTGATTGGAATGCTGGCCTGGCTCAACTATTTCGGAGTCAAGCTGGGTGGCGAAGTGCAGGTGGCGGTGACCGTGGTCAAGGTGGTGTTGATCGCCGGCATCATCGTTGCCGGGCTGGGATTTGGCAGTCCGCACGCGGCGGCGCCCATTGCCGTGACGCCGCTCACGGCGGCGGGATTCTTCGCAGCGCTGGTGGCGGCGCTCTGGGCCTATGACGGGTGGAACAACGTGGCCATGGTCGCGTCGGAAGTGCGCGATCCGCAGCGCAACCTGCCGCGCGCACTGGTGGGCGGCACGCTCGGCGTCATCGCCATTTACCTGCTCGCCAACGCCGCCTATTTTCGCGTGCTTTCTCCCGCGGAGGTGGGGGCGAACCCCCGCGTGGCGGGAGAGATGATGCGCCGTATCCTGGGGGCGGCCGGCGCCGGCGGTGTTTCGATTGCCGCCATGATCAGTATCTTCGCCGCCCTCAACGGCTCCATTCTGACCGGATCTCGCGTGCCTTACGCCGCTGCCCGCCAGGGCTACTTCTTTCGCGCCATAGGACGAGTGGATGAGGAGCATCGCACGCCGGGCGTCTCCATTCTGGCGCTCAGCGCGTGGTCGGCGCTGCTGGTGCTTTCCGGCAGCTACCGCCAATTGTTCACCTACGTAATATTCTCGAGCTGGATTCTTTACGGTATGGCTACCGCCGCGGTGATCGTTTTGCGAATAAAGCAGCCTGATTTATATCGCCCATATCGCACCCTTGGCTATCCGGTTGTGCCGGTTTTATTCGTTTTGGTGGCCGGTATATTCATTGTTTCCACATTGTGGGATTCGCCACGCGAATCGCTCATGGGGATTGCCCTGATCTTGCTGGGACTGCCGTTCTATGCTTACTGGAGCCATCGGCGCGTCAGTGGCGCCATCCAGGGTAATTCACCGGATGATATGGAACCGCCGGTATAAATCACCAGAAACGGTACGGAATTAAACTTGAAATTAATTTATACCGCAGCGAAAATCGGGGTGTATACTAAGAGCAATCAAAGGAAACCTCCGATATTAACGATTATGCGGGAATGGAAAGCCCGCTCTCGGGGGGAGGGACAGGAAATGGACGTTGCCAAGATTCTGGAAGAATTGAAGTCGGAGCGCCTGCAGATTGAATCTGCCATCGAAAGCCTGGAAAGGCTCGCGCTCGGTCGCGGCCGGCGCCGGGGAAGACCGCCAGGCTGGATGACCGAAGCCAAGCGGCGCGGGCGCCCGCCCGGGAGCAAGAACAAAGTTCCCAGCACGGGAACTGCGCCCAGAAGCGCCGCGGTCGCATAAGCTCGCCGTCAGGGGCAGGACAAACGATCGGTTTTGATCCCTGTCAAGGTGTCGCCCATAGAGAGGCTAGGCAGGCCACGAAAGGCGATGGCCTGTCCTACCTGTTACGCAACGCAGTGACGTGTGTGCCCTAGGGGCTCGCCGCCGGCCTGTTGCGCAGCTCGCGAAGGGTGTCCTTAGCAATCCAGCGGGCGGCACGCGAATCCAGGAGCTCAATCTTCTCGGCAACCGTAATCGCCTTTCCCAGCAGCCGCGCATTGCGTTTGCCGATTTGCCGCAATGCCCAGTTCACCGCTTTCTTCACCATGTTGCGGTCGTCGGTGGCGGCGCTGGCGATGAGCTTCAGGAAGGATTCGAACCGGGCGTCTGCCATCTGGCTGCGCTGCGCCGCGAGGCCGGCCATGAGCGCAAAACCGGCGCGGCGCACGAATTCCGGTTTCGCCCGCGACCATTGGGCCGCCTTGGCCGAGGCAAATGGCGTGTAGCGAAACAGGTTCTGGCAGGCCTGGTCGCATACGTCCCAGGAATCGAAGTCGCGTGCCCAGCGGTCCATCCGGGTGGAGGTCAGTCGCGCGGGTTCTTCGACCATGGTGGCCAGAATGCGCGCTTCGTGAATCCCGGAGGCCCACAACTGGCCGGCCAGCCGGTGATCTTTTCCCGTCCGCCCGGCCATGGCGCGCAGCACGGGAATCGGCACTCCCAGCGCATGGGTAGTCGAGATGCCGTAGCGCGCCATGCCGGCGACATTGGCGGGATTCGCATGCGCCTCCAATTCCGCAATCGACGCGGCCAACCGCTCCCTCGCGGTCGCGGCTGTGAACGCCTTCGGAGCCGCGACCACAGGGAGGGGTAGCCGGCGATTGGGCCGGATAATTCCTGACATGCGCTTACTCCTCGGCTTCCGCCAGTTGCTGGCGCGCTGCACGCACCATGCCCAGGAAGCGGCGCGCCAACTCGCGAATGCGGTCCGGATGGCGGTGCTCGATCGACTCCGGTGGGATCAATTCGCTGCCAATTCCCAGCGCCGCGGCACCGGAAAGAATGAATTCGATTGCCGTCGTCTGTTTGACTCCTCCCGACGCGATGAACCCGATGTCGGGAAATGGCCGCGTCAGCGCGTGAATATACTTTGGGCCGCCGATTTGCTCGCAAGGGAAAACTTTCACCAGCTCGCAGCCAGCCTTGCGTGCGGCCATTACCTCGGAAGGCGTGAGCACGCCCGGCCACACCTGCACCTTCTCGCCGCGCGCGAATTCCACCACGCTGAGGTCCAGGCCGGGACTGGTCAGGAAACACGCGCCCGCGTCCAGACACCGGCGGGCCGCTTCCAGGTCGAGCACGGTCCCCGCTCCAACGATCAACTGCGGATGCTGGCGCGACAGCTCCGCGACCACTTCCAGCGCGCCGGGTACCGTCATCGTCACCTCGACGATCGGGATGCCCCCGCTCGAAATCGCTTCCGCCGCAAACAAAGCATCGTCGGAGGATGAAACACGAATGGCCGGAATGATCCCGATTTCTTCCACCCGCCGCCGGACGTCGTCTTGTGTCACCTCAGCTCTCCTGTCAATAAAACGGCCAATGATACTGCCCGCTTGGAAAACCTTATTATGAACCACTCCAGCCAGCGCGCCGGTAGGGCACGCTTTAGCTTGCCCGGAAGAAAAACACCAAAAGATTACAAGCCACAGATAAACGCAGATGAAAACACAGATTGAAAAGAATTTGTTCATCCGTGTTCATCTGTGGCTCCAAAATATCTTTTCGCCTTTATCGGCGCCGGCCGCCCGGTCATTTGCGGGCGGCATTGGCGGTCGCGACCGGCTTTTCCAGCGCGGCGGCGAGCCTCTCCACGGCGTGCTTTTGGTAAGGTTCGGCATCGGCTTTGGAAAACGCCGGCGCGGCGGCTTGCAGATTCTTCCGGGCGGCGGCGTAATCGCCCTGGCGGTAAGCGATGTCAGCCTGCGCCAGCGCCACGTTGGCGGACCAATCGGGGAAACCAGTGAGTTGCGCGACTGGTTTCGTATCGATATTCTGCAAGAGCCGGGAGGCCTCCGCAAGGTTGCCGAGGTTGATGTCGCAGCTGGCGAGTGTGTAGGCGGTCGCCCCGGTCAGGCCCGCGCGCGAGCCGAATGCTTTCGCGGAGGAGTCAAACGCCTTCCGCGCGTTGGATTCGCCCTCCCTATGGTGCCCAGCACGGCACTGGGCCAGCGCGGCATCGGTGAGCGTGGCGACGGCAAAGAAAGACGTCGGGCCCTGTTTCCGGATGGCAAGGTTGTAGATCGCCAAATCGTCGCGGATGGCGTCTTCCCACAAGCCGAGGCTGCTCTCGCATTGCGCGCGCGTGCTCAGCAACTGCATCGTCAGCTCATGATTCTCGCCGAGCCTCGCCACGTACTCCGGGTAGATCTGGTTGGCCTCTTCGATCGCCTCCCGGTTCTTTCCCTCAATCATAAAGGCCTGCGCCAGGTTGAGACGAACCCGCAGGACGCTGGGATTATCGGGGCCGCTCGTCCGGGAGAAGGCCGCAATCAACTCCCGAAACAGCCGCTCCGCAGTAGCGCCGTCGCCGAGGCGGATCGACGCAAAGGCCAGCCGCTGCTTCAGGGTCAGGCGCGCGCTCTGGTCGAAGGCCGGCAGCTTCGACGCCCCCTCGTAAGCGGCCTGAAACTGGGCGGCAGCCATCTTGGCGTCATTGTCGATCAGCGCGATCATCCCGCGCGCCGAAGCGAGCCACACGGGCAGATCGTCGCGCCGCCGCGAGATTCTGGCGATGAGAGGCTCCTGTCTGGCGAGGATCGAACGCGCCAGCGGCACCGAGTCCTTCTCATAAGTGCGCGCCTCCATCGCAGCCCGCTGTAACTGGACCACAATGGCGTCCTGCGAAAGAGGCCCCTCCGACTGCACGAACAGCGAGGCAGCGCGATCGTACTCGCGGCGCGCGTCCGGGAAATCGCTGCGGTTATCGAGCGCTTTCGCGATCGTTTGGTGCAACCGTGCGGCGACCTCGGGAGCATCGTGGAACTGCCGGTCGATGCTGGGCGACGCCTGTCGCACCGCGTTCGACAACGTCTCCTCCGATTTGCCGCTGTGGAACGGGTCGCTGCGCCCCAGCAGGTCATCGGCAAGGAAATGGTTGATGGCGGCGGCGATGGCGGTTTGCCGGTTGGCGCGATCCCTCTCCCTGGCCGCTCTTCCGTAAAGGAACAGGCTTACCGCGATGCCCACCACCAGAGCCAGAACGGCAGCCGCCACCCAGGGACGTCTCGTCCGGGCAGCGGCCAGCCGCCGTTCGGCGATCTGCGCCCGCTCGCGGGCCAGTTGCAGTTCATCGCGCTCCAGCCGGCGCGGTTCCAGTGTCCGCAGGCGCTCGACCAGGACCGCGACGCTCGCCAACCGCTTGGCCGGATCGCCACAGGCGGCCTCCGCGATGTCTTCGCGGAGGAGCGGGTCTTCCACGTCCGCCTCCCACCCCGGGGAAAGCGGCCGGCGAAAATCGCCCGCCACGAGTTGATAGAGGATGACGCCCAGTGCGTAAACGTCGGCCGAGGCCGTCGGGGATTGCCCGGCCAGCACCTCCGGAGGCAGGTACATCAGCGTGCCGGTGAGGGCGGCGGCCTCCGGAGTCAGCGTCTGCGTGAAGCCCAGGTTGGTGATCCCGAGCGCGCTCAGGCGCGCGGGCTCCATCAACGATCCGCTTCCGAAGTCCGCCACTTTGACCTGGAAATCGCCGCCGGGCCGCGCGGCGATCAGCACATTCGTGGGCTTGAGGTCCTTGTGGAGCACGCCTACGTCGTGGGCGGCCGCTACCGCCTGTGCCAGATCCATCATCACGCGCAGCCGTGTGGCCGCCGGGATGGCGGGCAGTCCTCCCTGGCTCTCCGCCCATTCGGCCAGGTTGGGTCCGCAGAACTCGCTCTCCAGGTAGAACGGAGGCGCGTCGAAACTCCATTCCAGGACGCGCACAAAGTCGGCCCGCTCGCCCAGGGATTCTTTCAGCAGCCTGGCGAGCGTGACCTCGCGTTTGAGGCCTTTGAGCCGGATGCCGTCGGCGGCGAACTTGAAGACGCGGGCTTCGTGGGTCTTGGGATGTTCGGCCAGCCAGACTTCGCTCGAAGCAGAGGCATCCAGCCTTCGGACGAAGTGCCACTGATCTCGCCCGGGCACCGCCTCGCCGGGTTGGAAGCCGAGCTCGCGGGCCGGCGGCACCCCCACCCGCCTGCACTCGACCGGCACTGCCAGGCGATAACCGATCCGCGGCACCGTGAGGACGAGGAGGGAATCCTCTTCTCCCATCGCCTTACGCAGTTTCGAGACCGCGGTAGCCAGCGAGCCTTCCACCACGGTGACGCCCGGCCAGGCGGATCCCAGCAACTCCTCCTTGGTCACCACTTCGCCGGCGTGGAGAAGCAACTGGTAGAGCACTTCGAGGGGCTTGGATTCCAGCTCGACGACGGCTCCGTTCGACCGCAGCTCGCGGCTGGATTCATCGAACTCGAAACGCGCGAAGCGCCAGGCTCGCCCGGAGACCTCCCATTCCTGCCGCCGATCCGCCTCCAAAGCCATGGACTTATCTTTCTTTAGAATTCTTGATCGCTCTTCAGCACCCGGCCGGCCTCAATCTGTGACACAATCCTTCCCAGCACTTCGACTGCTGCCTGCTTGGGGGTATTCTATCGAACTCGGGCGGCATGACAGTTTTGCCCGAAGTTTTGGGGGGGACAATGAGATTCCGTTTTATCGACTGCGTGGCAGCGCTTGCCATCGTGGCCGCGCCATTGAGCGGCCAGGGAATTATCAGCACCGTCGCCGGGAGTCCAGGCTGCACCGGCGCCGGCGAGGGCGGCCCGGCAATCAGCACCTGTCTCAGCGCGCTCGGCATGCTCGCCATAGACAAACAAGGCAACCTGTACTTTTGGATGGGCTCTTCGATCCAAAAGGTCAATACGGCCGGAATCATCAGCACGGTGGCTGGCGGGAAGTACGGATACAGCGGAGACGGCGGGCCGGCCACCAGCGCCGCGCTCGGCGGCCTCCAGCCGTACAATGGGGTGGCAATCGACCCTGCGGGAAATCTGTATATCAGCGACGAATACAATCATGCGATCCGCATGGTCAGCGCCGCGACCGGCATCATTACGACGATTGCCGGCAACGGCTCCCCTGGCTTCGCGGGCGATGGCGGCCCGGCGTCCCATGCTCTGCTGGATTACCCCGCCGGCATTTGCTTCGACAGCGCGGGCAATCTCTATATTGCGGACGAGTTCAATTATCGCATCCGGAAAATCAACACCGCCGGAGTCATCAGCACCGTTGCCGGGAACGGAAACGACCTCGGCGGCGCCGCGGTCGATGGCGTGCAGGCGACTACCACGGCAATCTCCAACCCTCACGCGGTTACCGTTGACGGCGCCGGTAATATTTATATCGCGGAAAGCAACCGGATCCGCAAGGTGGACACCAGTGGTATCATCAGCACCTTCGCCGGCCTAGCCGCCGGTACTTACGGATTCTCCGGCGACGGCGGCCTTGCCACCGCGGCCGAGATCGCCGGACCGCTCGGCATGGCTGTCGACTCGTTCGGCAACCTCTTTTTCGCCGACAATCAGAACCAGCGTATCCGCAAGGTTAACGCGGCTGGAGTCATCAGCACCGTCGCTGGGTTCCTGGGCCCTGTTTCCACTCCCATCCTCGATGGCATCCCGGCCTCGACGGCTTATATAGCAAACCCGTACGGCGTGGTGCTGGACCCCGCTGGCGATCTCTATTTCACGACGGCCGCCAACAGCGTCCGCAAGATCACTCCGGGGGCGTCGCTTTCCGCCAGTCCAACCACATTATCGTTTTCGTACACAACCGGCGCGGCGATTCCCGCTAGCCAATCCGTAAGCGTGACGAGTTTGGGTGCGGCATCGAGTTTCACCGCCGCGGCGTCAACCAGCTCCGGGAGCAATTGGCTCTCCGTCAGCCCCACCAGTGGCACAACGCCCGCTACGCTCAGCGTCTCGATCAACCCGACTGGCGTTCCGGCCGGGATCTACCAGGGCGGGATCACGCTGACTCCGAGCTCCGGCTCGGCCCTGACATTTTCCGTGACGCTGACCGTTACCGGCGCCGGCGCGCCCGCGATCAATAGCGGCGGCATCCAGAACGCACTCGGGTATCAGGCGCAACTGGCGCCAGGCGGCGTATTCGTGATCCTCGGCAGCGGGCTGGGTCCCGCCTCCATTGTTATCGCTTCGGCGCCCAATTACCCGACGAGTCTCGGAGGCACGTCGGTTACGTTCACACCGGTGGGCGGCGGCGCAGCCATCAGCGCGAAGATGTATTACTCGCTGGCCGGGGCAGTGGCCGGCATTCTCCCTTCTTCGATCGCACCCGGGACCTACGCGGTGCAGTTGACCTATAACACCCTCACCAGTGCGCCGCAGAACGTGACCGTGGTGGCACGCAGCTTCGGGATCGCAACCGCCAACAGTGAGGGAACAGGCACGGCGCAGGCCACCGACGGCAACGTCAATGGCGGCATCAGCCTCACCCGGCTTACGAGCAGCAGCGTCGCGTTCGGCGGGTACAACTGGACGCTGACGCCCGCTCACCCGGGAGACACGCTGGTGTTCTGGGGAACCGGCGGCGGCGCCGATCTGCTCAATGACACCGGCGGCAGCTCCGGCGACCAGACCGCAGCCGGCAATTTCATCGTCAACGTGGCTGGAACCCAGATCACACCGTCGTACGCGGGCACCTCATCCGGGTATCCAGGTCTCTGGCAGATCAATTTCACTTTGCCTGCGAACATCGCGCCGGATTGCTTCGCGTTTGCGCAGGTCAGCGCGGGAGGGGTTTTGAGCAACGCCGTCTCGATTCCCATCGCCGCCGCCGGACAGAGCACGTGCTCGGCTCCAGGGTTCAGCCAGTCCATTCTTCAAAAGTTAGATGCCGGGGGAGACATCGTGTTTGCCGGATTCTCCTTCGGTCCATTCGCTTACACCGGTGGGTCCACCGAGCTTATGGGCGGCCAGTTCGCACGCTACAGCGCGGCTGAATGGATCCTTCTCCACTCCGGACCAAAATTCGGTGCGTGCATCGTACTGGACGAAACGTACCCAGCCGGCGGAAAGGAGCCCTCCGCACCCGATTCGTTTCTCGACGCGGGCGCCAGCCTTCCGGTCAGCGGTCCGGGTTTGCCTGCGAACGCAGCCATGGCGAAGACGCCCTTGTCCAATGGACCGATCTATAATTTCACGCCCGCCGCGGGCGCACTGGTGGCTGGCACTTACACGCTGACCGGCAGCGGTGGCGCTGACGTCGGTCCGTTTAGCGTATCGTCGACTCTCCCCACCAGCTTCTCCGCGACCAATCTCGGCTCGATTGCGACCATCGACCGCTCCCAGCCGCTGGCCATCACGTGGACCGGCGCCGGGTTTGACGAGGTGATCATCGTTGTCCAGGGTGGCGCTCTGAGTACCACGAGCACGCACACCGTCACGATCTCGTGTGCCGCTCCGGCGAGCCCGGGCACGTTCTCGGTCCCGGCGGCTGCGCTCGCTTATCTTCCTGCCGTCGTGAGCGGGTCCGCGGGCGGCGTCGGACAGCTCACAGTGGAAGCCGTTCAGTCCAACGGAGGGATCATAACGGCGGAGTTAGGGGGGCAGACTCTTACGCCACCTCTTGTCGCCGGCGGCCAGGTCGACTTCGGCGCCTTTGCGCCCTTCCTCGCCGTGGAACGGAGCGTAGCGATTCAATAGGAGCGCGAAGCTTCGCGTTGGCTGCCTGGAGTTTCTACATATAATGACCAAGAAAAGAACCGGCGGCAAAGACCGCCGGTTCTTTGCGAACCATCCAGCGTCGAACAAGCTGAGTGGATTTTCGCGTTGGGGCGCTCCGAACCGCCCTATTTCTTTCCCGGCACGGCCGGCGCCGCAGGGTCCTTCGACTCTTTGGTTTTGTCGTCGGACAGCGGCGGGAGCGGCTCGGCGTCGAACTTGATGTCGGAATCGGCGGAGTACTTGCGGTACAGGCGGAATTCCTCCTCCAGGCGGGACATCCCGTCCATCGTCTGCATGAGCACCTTCGATTTCAACGGCAACAGGAAAGTGTGGCCGGACAGATCCTGATAGTCGTAATCGAGGACGTCGCTGGTCTCCTTCATCGGGAAATCCGGCGGAATATTCTCGGCCTCCTGTATGATTCGCACCACCGCGTGCGTGTCCGGTTCCACTTCGACCACCCCACGATAAGCGGTGGTGATGCGCAGCTTGTCATCCACCGCAATCTGAAAATGGGAACGGTCGAGCCGCACGTGATAATTGAACGCCATCACGCGCTTGCCGCGCAGCACGCCCCAATGGTCCCACCCGAAACGGGCTTCAGTCGCCGGCTCGAAGATCTCGCGCATCATGCTGCCGAACTCGCCGAACGCTTTCGATCCGCCCACCTTGTTATAGTCCTGGTTCACGATGGCGCTGTTCATCAACACCACGACGTAATGCTCCCGCTTCTCGAAAAAGCTGAGCCGGATTTGCAGCGTATCTACCAACTGCCAGCGCGGGTCGCTGCCGGCCGCTCCTCCGTACTTGGTGCCGGGCAAGGGGGCGCCAAAGCGCCGCGTCACCTGGGTACAGATGAAATCGGGCAAGCCGTCGGTGTAACTCAAGGCGTACTGGCGCACATCGTCGATGATGGCTGCCTGCTCTTCGGACGTGGGCGGCGGGATCGGCCGCGGCTTTGGCGGTGGCGCGATCACAGCGGCGGCGGCCAGCGACGCGCTTTCTGCCGCCAGCTTGTGCAGCGCCAGCAGCGTCTTCGGGCCAATCCGCATCTGCCCCTGGATATCTTCGATTTCGCCCTCGGTCAGCTTCTCGGTGAGCGTCACCTTGTCCAGGAAGGCCGCCAGCTCGCGGTCGGACATGGTGCCCTGCTTGATCATGGGCGCGGACGATTCGAGGAACTGCCGCAACTTCGCAATGGAAAGCGTCTGTGCCGAAGCGGCCAGACACAGCGCCAAGACGGCCGCGACCAAACGGGAACCCATATGTCTTCATTTTCGCATGGCCGGCAACCCGCGATCGCCCGCCAGCAGAGCGCTTTACCCGCACACTGTATCTTCATCTTCACGAAACGCCATACCGCCGGTTCTGCGTCTATGACGGTTATGGCCGGCACGTTTTCGTGCTGACGGTCGGCTGCTACACTGATTGCGGGAGGAGGGCCTGTGGCCAGTCGCTGTGCTTTCGTGTTCCTCGTTTTCGCCGCCGCGTCGGTCCCGCTGCAACTCCGCGCGCAAGATGCGCCTGCCGGCGATCCCGCCGGCCAACCGGCGCCGGCCGCGACCACGGCCGCTCCCGAGCGCGACGTGTCGTGGAAAGAGCTGCCCACCAACATCCTCAGCGATCAGAAAAACATCTGGCTGTTCCCGAAGCACTTGCGCCACCGGTCCGCTCTCATCTCCGCGCTGGCAGTAGTGGGCGTGACGGCCGCACTGGTGGCGGCCGATCCGAAGGAAGCGCATTACTTTCGCAACACCACGGCCTTTAACGGCTTCAATCGCGCTGTTTCGGGTACTAACTCATCCATCGGGATGATCGTGGCGCCAGTGTCGATGTATGCCGTGGGGCTGTTTCGCAAGGATGAAAAATCGAAGAAGACGGCGCTGCTGGCCGCCGAAGCGGTGGCCGACGCCGAGATCGTCACCACCGTCATGAAGGACGCCGACCGGCGCCTCAGGCCGGCCGCCATTGCCCCAAACGGCAATTACTCCGACACCTGGTTTGAGAGCGGCGGCAACTTCCTGCGCGGCCAGGGCAGCTTTCCTTCCGGGCATACCATCGCGGCAGCCGCCATTGCGACCGTGGTGGCCCGCCGTTACGGGCGAGAGCACCGCTGGGTTCCATACGTCGCTTACGGCCTGGCTGCGGCGGTGGGACTCTCGCGGATGACGCTTTCCGCGCATTTCCTTTCCGACGTGTTCATGGGTGGCGCACTGGGGTACTCGATCAGCCGCTTCGTGGTCCTGCGTCAGTAGTTCGACGGTGGCTCCAAGCGATGCGCGAGGTCAAGCACGCCATCCCGCAATTGCGATTCGCCTTGTGCCGCGTGACGCGCGGGCGAGGAGTGCCTCGCCCCTGCAAAGCGAGTCGTAGGGACCGGGCGCGCCCGGCCCGGCTGGGCCGCGGACTGAGGGGAATGCTGGGTTGCCTGCTGCTGGCCTCGTGGCCGGGCTGCGGAACGCTCAGCGCTCAGTTGGCGACCGGCCGTCTCGAAGGCTCGGTTCGCACTTCCGCCGGCAGCCCTGTCCCCATGGCGGGTGTGCTGATCGAAGGCGCCGGGCTGCGGTTGCCGCTGCGGGCCGATGGCGCCGGTCGGTTCGCGCTCGCGCTGCCGTATGGGCCTTACCGCATTTCTCTCGCGGGAGAGTCGAATGCCGCGGCGCCGGTCGAAATCGTCCCTCTCGAAACCGTCCGCGTGACGCTGGTGGTCACGGCGGGCTCGCCGTTGCGCCTCGAGGGCGCCACTGCTGCCGAACCTGGCGAGTGGGCCGAGGATTTTGGAGCCCGTCTCTATCCCGAGGGTTTTTCGCTCGCCTCATCCCTGTTTGCGCGCGAGCCCGGCACCGTGACCGAGCCGCTCGATTTCTCCGGCCTCGCCGACAACCGCCTGGGCGTCGTCTCCCAGCGCGGCTTCTCCTGGACCGATACCGCGCTGCAGTTCAACGGTCTCGATGCCGGTGACGACTACCAGCCCGGCCGCCCGCAGATCCTTCCCGACACCGGCGCGGTGGAAACAACCGTCGCGCGGTCCGCGTTTGCCTTGACGCCTTCGCCTGCCTATGGCGCCGAGATCGGCTTGTTCCCGGCGCAGGCCGGCGAGTCCTGGCACGCCGCCATTGATAGCGCCGGAACCGGGCGCGCGCTGGCATCGAGCAATCTGCCGCCGCCTGCCAGCCGCGGTGCGGTCACACAATCCGAACAATATGATTGGTTCACCCGCGACCACGCAGACGTAGGCGGCCCGCTCTCCCGCTTTGCTGACGTCTTTGTATCCGGCACCGGTCAATGGGCCGCGCAGGCCGCGCCGCTGGCCGCGCCTGGCACCCTTCAGAACAGCCGCCTGCTGTTTGGCAACGCCATCGGCCACGTGCATGCCGGCGCTCACGATCGTTTCGACGCTCTCTACAGCGGCTCCCGCATCGATCTTTCCGGATGGGGCGAGCCGGCCGGGATGGAAGCGCTGGCGGCGCGGCGGCTGTCGCCTGAGTTCGTGATGCCGGATGGCATGGCCGGCCTCAATGAGACCGATCACCTGGATTTCGTCCAAGCCGGATGGACCCACATCTGGGCCGCCAGCGCAGCCGGCACTCTCCAGGTCCGCTACGGAGATTCATTCGCGCATCTCGATACGACTCAGAGCGTGGTCACGCCCATCGACCAGAGCCGCATCGAACTCACCGGAGGCGCCGTGGCCGGAGAACCTCCGTTAACCAACCTTGCCGTGCGCATGCGGCAACAGATCGCCGCTGCCTGGGAACCTGGCATCGTCAGGCTCGCGGGGGCGCGGCATCGATTCCTGGCAGGCGGCGGCTGGCGGACCTCCTCGCCGCAGAACCGCTATCGCACGCCCTCCGATCTGAACCTGATTACGGTTGCCGGCGCGCCCGCCGAGGTCGTCGAGTTCAACACGCCGCTCGATTCGCGCGAACACATCAGCTCCGCAACTACCTCGGCCACGGACCATGTGGATCTGGCGCCCCGCCTCACGCTCGACCTCGGCCTAATGGCCGATTTCTCGCGCGGCGGCCTTCCAGCGCAGTCCAGCCCCCTCGGTTTCTACACCCCCGCTCGGCAGTTCGCGGCATCGCCCAACCTCATTGCGTGGAACAGCGTGTCTCCGCGCGCGGGCTTTGCCTGGCAGGTCCCTCACGCCCAGGGCGTCGTTTTTCGCGCGGCGTACTTCCGCCTGTATGCGCCGCTGGCCGGCCGCTACCTCGACTATGGAAACCCCAACAGCCTGGGCGGGAGCGTCTATCAATGGAACGATCGGAACGGCGACGGATGGTTTGAGCCAGGCGAGCAGGGAACACTGCTTGCCCGGTTCGGCGGCCCATACTCGTCCATTTCCCCTTCTTTGCGCCGTCCCTATGCGGATGAGTTTAACGTCGGCGCCCAGATGCCGCTGCCGTTCTCGACGCTCGCTTCCATCCACCTTTTCCGCCGCGACGAGAAGGACCGGATCGCCGCCATCAACACCGGCGTAACGCCACAAGATTTTACGCCGGTGACCATCCTCGATCCCGGCCCCGATGGCATCCCCGGCACCTTCGACGACCAGCACCTGACCGTCTACGCGCAGAACCCCGCCACGCTCGGCCATGACCAATATCTGCTCACCAATCCGCCCGGCTTGCGCACCCTCAACTCCGGCGTGAACGCACAACTGCGCACCGCCTGGCGCGGCGTCACGGTGGCGGCTTCCTTCGTGGCGGAGAAATCGTACGGCGCGAACAACCCCGGCAACGCGTTCTTCGAGAACGATCCCGGCGTAGTCGGCGCGCTCTTCTCCGATCCCAACGCCAATATCAACGCCACTGGCCGTGCCTTCGCCGACCGCGCCTTCACCGGCAAGATCGAGGCGCTATACCGCCTGCCCACGCGCTGGGGCGGCATTCAGGTTTCGAGCGTGGTCGATTACACCGATGGCCTGGCGTTCGCCCGCATGTTGCTGGTTACCGGCTTGCCGCAGGGCCCATTCCTGGTCGCCACCACCCCGCGCGGCAGTCCCGGCGGCGGCAACCGCGCGCAGCACGTGCAGAACTGGAACCTGCGCCTGAGCCGCGAGTGGCCGCTCCCGGCAGGCCGGGTCTCCGCCGCCGCCGATCTGCTCAACGTGACCAACGAGAACCTCGCCATCCAGCAAACCGATCTGACCGGCCCCACTTTCAATCTGCGCCTCCCCATCGCCATCGAGCCCCCGCGGTTCGTGAGGTTTGAGATCCGATATCGCTTTTGAGATTGCAGTGGCCCTGTACCTGCGCTCAAGCCCGGAGGGCGAAAGACAGTAGCCCAAGGCGCAAGCCTTGGGGAAGAAGTGCACACCCGAAGAGCCCCGGAACGGGGCGTAAGATCTTCGCATCAGCAGAATTCTTACGCCCCCTCCGGGGGCTAAGTCGGTGAGGGGCGCATACCCACGGCCTTCGCCGCGGGCCATTGTCTTTCGCCCTTCCGGGCTTGGAAACGCGTCAGAGGTAAGCGCCTGTGGCGTTACACCAGCTCAAGCCGAAGTTCACGTCCCACAGCCGCGGCTGCCTTGCGTAGTGTGCCTAACGTGACTGCATCGTACGCGGGATCGAGCAGACGATCGAGCGCCGCGCGGCTGGTGTGCATCCTCCGCGCCATCTCCGCTTTGGAAAACTGCTTCTCCTTCATGGCAGCCTCGACCTGCCGGGCGAGGACGCGCTTGATGGCAGTTGCAGTTACTTCTTCATAGGTGCCGTCCTCGCGGAGCCAGCTATCAAAGGACGATCCGATGTTTTTCTTTTTCATGTGCCCCCTCCTTTTTGTCGCTTGAGCGCCAAGTCGATATCATGTTGCGGCGTCTTCTGGGTCTTCTTGATAAAGCCGTGAAGCAGAATCATACGCCCCTCTTCTGCGCAGAAAATGATCCGAGCAATGCGGCCGTGCATCAAACTACTCCGGACCTCCCACAAATCGCGCCCGAGTGAGCGAACCAGCGGCATGCCGATCGGCCACGAAAACTCCACATCCTTGACGTCTTCGCCGATCACTTTCCGGTCTTCTCGGTCAAGGCCCCTCAGCCACTCGCGCACCGGCTCCCGACCACTCTCGGAGCGGTAGAAATATCCCGGCAGTCGCTTCAGGCTAGGCTCATAGCATAGAGTACCATTTTTGGTACTCCTGGGGTGGGGCCGGACTGGGGAACCGGGGACAGGGCTGCGTGATGATCTCTTCATTCACCGGAACCGACGGCCCCAAATCCCCCACCCCCTCACCCGCGGGTATCGAGAATTACCACGAAAGACCTACAATTACCCGAATATTCACAGCGTTCTTTGGCGCTATACTCAAGGTTCAGAGGGCAGAAAATGCAGAAGTACGGCAAATTTGCAGCATTGATTGTCGTCGTCATCGGGACGCTGGTGTGGCTGGCCTTTGCTGGGTCCGGGGACAGCAAAACGTATTACAAGTCGATTGACGAATTGAGCCAGATGGGCGACCGCGCTTATGGCGCGCGGCTGCGCGTCGGCGGCGATGTGGCCGTCGGCTCCATCCAGCACGTCGGCGGCAAGGTGCTGTTCACGCTGAAGCAGGACAGCCGCACGCTCCAGGTGGCCTATTCCGGCATCGATCCGCTGCCCGACACCTTCCGCGATGGCGCCCAGGCGCTGGCGGATGGCAGGATGGATCGCGACGGCGTCTTCCACGCGTCCAAGATCTCCGCCAAGTGCGCGTCGAAATACGAGGCCAAACCGAACGTGCAGCCCTCGGGCCAGCCTGACGTCCACAGCGGAAAGCCCAGCGTTTAGAGAGTCGTAGAGAGGGGTCATGGAGAATCTGGGTTCACTGGCCATTCTGATGGCCTTCTGTGTGGCGCTGTATGCCACGCTGGCTTCGGTGATTGGCCGCGTGCGGCGCAAACCATTCCTGGTGGAGAGCGGCCGGCGCGCGGTTTACGCCGTCTGGGTGCTGGTCACCACCGCCTCCGTCATTCTGGTACACGCGCTGCTGACGGGCGATTTCCGTTTCGCCTATGTGGCCGAGCACAGCAACAACGCGCTGCCGGTACTCTACAAATTCGCCGCCTGGTGGAGCGGGCAGGAAGGCTCGCTGCTGTTCTGGATGTGGCTGCTGTCCTCGTATGCCGCGGTAGTGGCCTTCACCAATCGCCGCCGGCATAGAGATATGATGCCGTGGGTCCTCGCCATCCTCACCACAATCGAAATCTTCTTTCTCACCCTGAACAACTTCGTCGCCAACCCTTTCAAGCTGCTGGCCAACGAAGGTCTCATCGTCAAGGTGCCGGACGGCAGCGGCCTGAGCCCGGTGCTGCAATACCCGGCGATGGCGATCCATCCGCCCATGCTGTACCTGGGTTACGTGGGTTTCGCCGTGCCCTTTGCGTTCGCCATGGGATCGCTGATCACGCGGCAACCGGGTGACAGTTGGATTCACACTACGCGCCGTTGGACGCTGGTGACGTGGCTGTTCCAGGGCACCGGCGTCATGCTGGGCGCAGCGTGGGCATACCATGTGCTCGGCTGGGGCGGCTACTGGGGATGGGACCCGGTGGAGAACGCTTCACTGCTGCCCTGGCTGAGCGGCACCGCTTTCCTGCATTCGGTGATGATGCAGGAAAAGAAGGGCATGATGAAGGTGTGGAACATGGTCCTCATCGCGACCACGTTCTTCCTCTGCATCCTGGGCACTTCGATGACGCGCGGTGGGCTGGTGCAATCGGTGCATGCGTTCGCGCAGTCTGAGATCGGCAAGTACTTCGTGACTTTCCTCGCCGTCGGTGTCGCGGCTACCGCCTATCTGATCATCGACCGGCTGGATTACTTGAAGAGCGAGGCGCAACTGGAATCGGTGATCTCACGCGAATCGAGCTTCCTGTTCAACAACCTGATTCTGCTGGCGAGCTGCTTCGCGGTGCTCTGGGGCACGCTGTTCCCGAAGATCTCCGAGGCCATCTCCGGCGACCAGATTTCGCTCGATGCCGATTGGTACAACCGCCTGATGGTGCCCATCGGCCTGTTCCTGCTGTTCCTCACCGGCGTCGGCCCGCTGTTCGCCTGGCGGCGCACCTCGATCGATCGCCTGCGCCGCAATTTCCAATGGCCCGGCATCGCCTCGCTGGTATTGGTCGGCGCGCTTTTCGCCGCCGGAATCCACAAACCGTATGCATTGATTTCCTTCGGCTTCTGCCTGTTCGTGGCGCTGACCGTGATCATCGAGTTTTACAAAGGCGCCAATTCCATCGCCGGACGGACCGGCATGAACCTGCTGCGCGCCACGGTGGAATTGACCCATCGCAACACGCGCCGCTACGGCGGCTACCTGGTACACATGGGTGTCGTGCTGATCTTCATCGGCTTCACCGGCCACGCTTTCGACCAGAAAGACGTCAAGGAGATGAACCAGGGCGACACCATGCGCATCGGCCACTATGCGCTGCAACTGGCCCGTATCGAGCAAGGCGAGAACGCCAACTACCTCTGGTACCGCGGCGTCTTCGCGGTTTCCAAGGACGGCCAGCCGCTGGGGACGCTGCAGCCGGAAAAGCGTCTGTTCAAGGCCAGCAAAGAAAGCACCAGCGAAGTCGCCATCCGCATGCGCCCCAACGAGGACCTGTATGTCAATTTCGGCGGCATGTCCGACGATAACCAGCGCGCCGTGATTCAGGCTTTCGTCAACCCTCTGGTAACCTGGGTCTGGTTGGGCGGCCTGGTGCTGATCGGCGGCACGCTCATCTGCCTGGTCCCGAGTAAAGTTAAAATGCAATACGCGCGGACCCAGGTGGTGGGTATCTCCAAACAACATGTCGACTTGCCAGCAGACCGCTAAACAAGCAAACCTGTGGGGCAGGTTGATAACCTGCGCACCGATTGTCAATCGGTGCAGCCGGGCGACGCCCGGCCTTATCGCAGCGGCGCTGTGGCTGGCGTTCGCCGCCCTCGCCTTCTCCCAGACCGCTTCCGAGAAACCGAGCCCGGATGTGCGGCGGGTGGGGCAGCGGCTGGCCTGCAAGTGCGGCTGCAAAGATTCGGTTGCCACCTGCGCCATGCTCGAGTGCGGCTTTTCCAAGCCTGCCAAGGAGCGCATTGCCCGCATGCAGGCGGCCGGCTTCTCCGACCAGCAGATCGTCGACGCCTTCGTGCGCGATTACGGCCCCGGCATCTACCTCGCCCGGCCCAGCGCCTTCGGCTGGACGGTGCCTTATATCTCGGTTGGTATCGGTCTGGTAGCAATCTGGTTTTTCATCAAGAAATATCGAAAACCGAAACCATTGGTAGAACTCGATTCCGCGGCTCCCGACTCGCCGGCGCTCGAAAAATATAAGGACCAGATCGAAAAGGATCTGGCCAACCTGGAGTAAAATTCTGGCGTGATCATTCCTATCGCTTCCGTGCTTGCGGTCGCCGTCATCGCGTTCATCCTGGTTGTCAGACCTAAGGACTTGCCGCCGCCGGAGCCGGCAGATCCCTTCGCGCACCTGGACGAACGCAAAACCGCCATCTACGAAAACCTGCGCGATTTGCAGTTCGAGTATCGGGTTGGCAAGCTCTCGGAAACCGATTACCAGAAAACCAAGAAGGATTTGCAGAACGAGTTGGCCGCGGTACTCGCCGAAGTCGACCGGGTGCGCGCCGGATTGGCCGCCCCGCCTTCGAAAAAGCCTCCGGTGCCCCCGGCGCAACCTGTCAAAGCAAAGTCAACCGGTTTGGTATGTCCATCTTGTGGCGCCAAATTCGAGAAGGAGTTGAAGTTCTGCGGCGAATGTGGGAAGCCGATGAAGGCGGGCAGAGGATGAGTCCTGAAAAAACGCGCCCGCAAGCGGGCGTTGGCAAGCTAAAGCGTGCCCTACCTGTGCTGGCTCTTCTCTTGCTGCTTGCACTCCGGCTTTCTGCCGCCGTCACCGGCACGGTCATCAACGGCACCACCGGCGCTCCACAGCCTGCGGCCAAGGTGACGCTCTACAAGTTCGGCCAGGGAGGTATGGAGCCCGTCACCGACACCACGACAGACGCCCGGGGCAACTTCACCATCAACCAGAACCCCGCGGGTCCGGGGCCGGCGATGCTGCGGGTGGAAATCGACAACGTCACCTACAATCACATCATGCCGCCCGGCACCCCGACCACCGGCGTCACGCTGGAAGTGTACAACGCCACCCGGCAGGCGCAGTCTGTGAAGATCTCCAAGCACATGCTGCTGTTTCAGCCATCGCCAGCCGGGCCGATGACGGTGAACGAGACGTTTCTGATGGAGAACTCCAGCAAAACCACCTGGGTGGACCCTGTCAACGGCACGCTCCGCTTTTATCTGCCGGACGCGGCGCAGGACAAAGTCGAGGTGACCGGGGCCGCGCCAGACGGTATGCCAGTTCCGATTCCAACCGGCAAGACCGCCGCGTCCCAGGTGTATGCCGCCAAGTTCGAGATCAAGCCCGGCGAGACCAGGTTCGATCTCACCTACACGGTGCCTTACACCGCCGGCACGGCCTACGCCGGAAAGATCCCGACTCGGGACGAGAACACATACCTGGTTGCGCCCAGCGGCGTGACGATGGAAGGCGCGGGCCTCCAGGATCTCGGCGAAGAACCGAAAACGCACGCGCACATCTTCGGGTTAGCCGCCGCTGCCTATCGCATCAAGCTGACCGGCGCCGCGGAAGCGCCGGCTGCTGCCGCCGAGCCCGCCGCCGATTCCGGCGCGGACCAGCAGGATTCGGGCGGTTCGCGGATCGAGGTCATCCTGCCGCGTGTGAATGCCAAGGCCAAGTTGATCGTCGGGCTGGCGCTGGCTATTCTGGGGCTGGGCTTTGTGCTGCTGTACCGCGCGCAGACGCCCGCCGCCAAGGAGAGCGATGAGCGCGGTCGCGGTTGATGGCGTCTGGAAGTTCTACGGCGACTACCCCGCGTTGCGCGACGTCCGGCTGGAAGCGGCCGCGGGAGCATGCCTCGCGCTGATCGGGCGCAATGGGGCGGGGAAGACCACGCTGCTGCGCATCCTCGCCGGTTTTTCGCGGCCCGGCCGTGGGTCCGTGCGGATCTGCGGCACCGCGCCGCGCGACACCGCCACGCGCCGCCGCATCGGTTTCATCGGCCACGGCATCTCGGTCTACGACGAGTTGTCGGCGATCGAAAACCTAACTCTCTTCGCCCGGCTCTACGGCCTGAAGGATCCCCGCAAGGCCGCCACCGAGTGGCTGGAGCGCACCGGCCTGGACCGCGTCGCCGGCGGCCTGGTGCGCGAGTTCTCCCGCGGCATGCGCCAGCGCCTGGCCGTAGCGCGCGCTTTCCTTCACGCTCCCTCCGTGCTGCTGCTCGATGAGCCCTTCACCGCGCTCGATGACCGCGCCATCGCCGTGCTGCAACGGCTGCTCCGCGAAGCGCTCGCCGAAGGCAAGACCATTGTCATGTCCACCCACCAGTTACGGGAAGCCCTGGAGCTCGCCACCCACGTGGCCCTGCTCAACCGCGGCCAGGTCGCTTTTTCCGGCCTGCGCACTCCGGAGATGGTTGCCGATCCCGGCTTCATCTACGCGCGGTACGGCGAGGGCTGATGGAGTTCTTCCGCCAGGTGATGGTTGTCGCGGCCAAGGATCTGCGCGCCGAGCTGCGCACCAAGGAAGCCCTCAACGGGGCGCTGGCATTTGCCCTGGTGATCCTGCTGCTGTTCGCTTTCGCCTTCGACCCCACCGGCGACACCACACGTGAGATCTCCGGCGGCCTGTTGTGGATCGTCTTTGCGTTCGCCGGCACGCTGATCCTCAACCGCAGCTTCGCGCGCGAGCTGCCCAACGATTGCCTGGATGCGCTGATCGCCGCGCCCATTTCCGGCGCCGCGCTGTTCCTCGGCAAGGCCATCGCCAACTATGTTTTGCTGCTCGCGGTGGAGCTGGTCTCGCTGCCCGTCTTCGGCATCTTCTACAACGTGCGCTGGACGCAGCAATTCCCCGAACTGCTGCTGGTGCTGTTGCTGGGGACCTGGGCGCTGACCGTGCTCGGCACCATGACCAGCGCGCTCACCGTCAATATCCGTTTGCGCGAAGTCATGCTGCCCATGCTCACGTATCCGGTGCTGGTGCCGGCGCTGATGGGCGCCATGCAGTTGACCATGGCGCTCATCGCCGGCAACCCAATCAATGCGGAAAACGTGATGTGGCTCAAAATGCTGGTTGGCTTTGACCTGATCTACACTGCCGTATCCCTGGTATTGGTAGAGACAATTCTGGTCGGTTGAAGGATTGCGCTACTGCGCTCGAACGGTTGGCAGGTCGGGGACCTGCCTCACTGTACGGGTTGTATCATAGGCTGATGGATTCGCGCCGGATGTGCCCGCATTGCCGGGCCTTCATCACTGTCAAAGACAAAATCTGCCCGTACTGCAATGAACGGGTGGGCCCGCGCGCGATTGACCGGCGCAGCCCGGCGGACTTTCTGGGCGGGCTCATCCCTCACGCGCGGTTCAACACCATCGTCATTCTGCTGGCCAACTTCGGGCTCTACCTGGTGTGCACCTTGTACAGCATGCGCGCCAGCGGCGGGGGCGGTTTTTCGGGGATCGACGCCGGCACGCTGTTTGCGTTCGGCGGCAAGTACGGCGCCGCCATTGCGGCCGGCCAGTGGTGGCGGCTGGTGACGGCGGGCTTTCTGCACGGCGGGCTGCTGCACATTCTGATGAACTCGTGGGTATTGTTCGACCTCGCGCCGCAGGTGGAGGAACTGTTTGGCGCCAGCCGCATGTGGGTGATCTATTTTGTTTCGTCGGTGGGCGGGTTCTATCTGAGCAACCTGTGGAATCCACGGACAGTTTCGGTGGGCGCGTCGGCGGCGCTGTGCGGTTTGATTGGGGCCATGATCGCGCTGGGAGTGATGCACCGCAGCGCGATGGGAGACGCCATTCGCAGCACGTACATGCGTTGGGCCATCTACATCCTGATTTTCAGTTTTCTGCCCGGCGTGGACATGGCGGCGCATGTCGGCGGCGGCATCACCGGCTTCGGCATCGCATACCTGGCGGGAACGCCTCGCTACGAAGGTGCGCCAGTGGAGAGGCTGTGGCAGGCGGGCGCGTGGATCTGCCTCGGCCTGACGGGGCTGAGTTTCGCACTCTGGTGGGTTTGGTTCAGCCGTACCGCGTAGGCTGGTGCGCTGCCGGCCGATTTGGGATAATTCATTCAACCAGGGAGGGGGAAATGAAGTATTGGCGCGCGAGTTATGTGCTGTTGCTGGCCGCCATCCTGCCGGCCTGCGCCGCCGGAGCCGACCGTGCTGCGGTGCTGGTGGAACTCTTCACTTCCGAGGGCTGCTCGAGTTGTCCGCCGGCGGACCGGCTGCTCGAGAAACTGGATCCGGTCGCGGTTGTGCTGAGCGAGCACGTTACCTACTGGGATCACGACGGATGGCGGGACCGTTTTTCCCTGGATGCGGTAACCGAGCGGCAGCAGGGATATGCCGACCGCTTCGGTCTGGAGGGCCCCTATACCCCTGAAATGGTGATCAACGGCACCGTGCAGTTCAACGGCAGCGATCCGCGCCGCGCTGCCGATGAAATTGCCAAGGCCTCCGACCGCGTCAAAGCCACACCGCGCCTCGCCTGGGCTGAGCGGGGTATGCAGGTGCAGATCGACGGGGCGCACGCCGGCGACCGTGTCTATCTGGCTCTGGCGGAGGATAGTGCATCATCCGCGGTGACGGCGGGGGAGAACAAAGGGCGCCAGTTGCATCACGTCGCGGTGTGCCGTGAAATCCGCAGAATTGGCAAGGTGCCACCCGGGGGAGCTTATTACCAGCTCCTCGAACTGCCTCCAAAGGCCCGGCAACAACGCGTGATCGTATGGACGCAATCCGGCGACTCGGGAGCGGTGCCGGGTGCGGCCTTGCTGGCGCCGGTCCAAAGCGCAATGGCGGCGACGACCGGCCGGAACTAACGCCGGAGGGAACCCCGGCGATTCACCTGCGTTAACAGGTGACAGTTTCCCAAGGGATTACTTGTGGCCGGGAGGGGTGGCGGGGGATAATCGAATACAGGATGAGATTGCGCACAATCGCTCTTGCGGTAGCACTGGCCTGTGGTTTCACGGCGGTCGGGGAAGCCAAGAAGAATGTGGTGCGCCCGGCGGCAAAAGCCGGCAAGGTGAAGAAGATCAAGAGAGGCAAGAAGCTTAAGCCTCAGAAAATGGCCAAGGTCAAGCACCGCTAAACGGCTTGCGCCCGTGAGTCTACGGGTTTTCGGCGATCAATTTGGCGATCTGCGAGCTGGGGCCCACCGGTTCCACGAAAACGATCTGCCTCGGGTTCAGGTACATCCGGTCCGGATTGTGCGACTCCTTGCCGCGCTTGACCAGTACGTTTGTGCTTTGCCCGGTCTCCTGGTTGGTGCGGGGCAGAATGTAGTAGACATCTCTCAGAACCGGGCGGTTGGTGCCGAAACCTTCCAGCCTGCCGTAATAGATCGCCCCATTGACAAGCACCACCGTTTGAAAGGGTGTGGAGAAGGTGGCTGGCTCACGATCCTGGAGATAGTGCGCCGCGCCGTATCCGCCCGCCGCGCCAACCACCAACAGAAAGAGACTGAGCACGAGAATCCAAACTGCGCGCATCGTTTTGGCCTGCAACGATTCTCCGCCGTGGGAGGATCTCTTGTCCACTGGCTGATTTTCGTGCCCTGCTAGAATGTTCCGATGCACCCCGGCGTGGAGGTCTGGATCTGCGGTCTCGAAGCAGCCGCGGAACTCGCCGGCCAGTATCTGCCGTTGCTTTCCGCCGACGAGCTGGAACGCGCCGGCAGGTACAAATTCGACCATTTCCGCGAGGCCTACATCCTGGGGCGCGGTGTGACGCGCACCATCCTCGCCGGGCGCATCGAGATCGATCCACGCGCCATCCGCTTTCACTACTCCACCTACGGCAAGCCTTCGCTCGAGGGCGGCCAGGGACTGCATTTCAACGTGTCCCATTCCAATTCGCTGCTGGTTTGCGCCCTGACCGAGGCGGCGCCCATCGGCGTCGATGTCGAGCGGGTGCGACCGATGCCCGACGCCCGGAACATCGCCGAGCGGTTTTTCTCCGCCGCCGAAGCGGAACGAGTGCGGCAAGCGCCGCCGGAATCGATCGACGCCCTGTTCTTCGAAATCTGGACGCGCAAGGAGGCGTTTCTGAAGGCGACCGGAGCCGGATTCAGCCGCGGCCTGGGCACTTTCTCCGTCAGCAGCGGAACAGACGCAGCGCCGAGACTCGAACGCATTGAGGAACCGGACGACGATCCCGCGCAGTGGAGCCTGCGCGCGTTTGTGCCCGCGGAATCGTATGTGGCTGCGCTCGCGGTGCGAGCGCCAATCGGCGAGGTCTCGTTGCGTTGGTGGGGAGGACCCCCTGGTCCGCCCCACGGGTGATCTTGGGCGAGAATGGGTGTGATGAGCGACCGCACCTCGGCCCTGGTAAACGATCCGGCTTTCGCCGCGCGAATTCAGAAATATGTGGCGGAACTTTCGCGCAAGGGGCACTACCACAGCCTGGAATTGAACGATGGCACGGTTCTGCCGGGGCTGATCGGCGTGGAGGCGCTGCGGGCGCGGGTCCGTTCGTTCCCGATTCCGGAAGATCTGCACGGCCGGCGGGTGCTCGATGTAGGCGCGGCTTCCGGCTGGAACTCGTTCGAGATGGAGCGCCGCGGCGCGGACGTGGTCGCGGTCGACTGCGTCGAGTACAGCGAGCTCGCCACCGTGCGCGATCTCCGCGGGTCGCGCGTCGACTACCGTCTGCTGGACGTGGACGAGTTGGAGCCCGATGCCATCGGCGCCTTCGATTACATCCTGTTCTTCGGCGTGCTCTACCATTTGCGCCATCCGCTGCTCGGCCTCGAAAAGATTTGCGCCCTGGCGCGCGACACCGTATTCGTCGAGTCGTTCGTCGCCGATGGGTTGGGAGAGCGGTCAGACGCCTGCACGCTGGAGTTCTACGAAACCGACGAACTGGGCGGCCAGATCGACAACTGGTTTGGCCCCACCACGAAGTGCCTGATGGCGATGTGCCGGTCGGCTGGATTCGCCCAGGTAAAGCTCGAGTACGTCCGCGAAGGGCGGGCCGGCATCACCTGCCGGCGTTGCTGGGAAGCTCCGGCGGCGAACCCGGTTGCCGCGGCGCCCTATCTGTGTTCGGCCGTCAACAATAGGACCATCGAACCGACCTTCCACCGTGCCAAGGACGAATACCTGTGCCTCTACTTCCGCTCGCGCGAGAATCTCACGCGGCACGACCTGCGCGCGGAAATGGATGGCTTCGGCGTGCCCGCTCTGGCCGTGACCAGGATCGGCGAACAACGCGACGGAACCGGAGAATGGCAGGCCAACCTCAGGCTGCCGCCGGGCCTCGCAGCCGGCTCGCACGAGGTTCGCCTGCGCACCGTCAATGCAGGCTTCAGCAACAGCCTGCCGATTTTGATGACCGCCGAGCCGAGCCCCGGTCCTGGGCTGCCGGCCGACTTCCCGCCGCTCGAAGCGGCGACCGCGGCCGCGCCTGTCCTGGTTGCGGTCGAAAACACGTTCGACGGCTCCGCCATTTTCCGCGGCTTCAAAAACGAGTTCCTGTCGCTAGTCTTCACCACCGACGAAGCCGACTTGAGACGCGGCGACGTGCTCTTACAGGTGGATGGCCAGGACGTGCCGGTTCACCTGCTGACGAATCCCGGCGGCGTGGAATGGCAGGTGAACGCGAAACTCCCCGGTGATCTGGCCGCCGGCACTCACCACGCAAGAGTGCGCACCGCCCGCAGCCCGTTCTGCCAAACCGGCGAGTTCAGGTTGGACGGGTAGGGTAGGCCCGAGGCGGCCGGTCACGCCAGGCTCCAGTGGTCCTACATGTAGGGCAGGTTGACAACCCGCGGCCGATTGTCAATCGGCCTCGCGCTGGACCATGGAAACTCCTCCGGTGACGCCACCAGACCCGCCAGGACAGGGTTCCTCTCGATGTACCCGACGATTCGTTCAAACTCCCTATCGTCGCGCACCAGCCGGTCATAGCTTTCGTCTTGCCAGAACGGTTGTCCGCTAACGCCAAGGATTCGATTCCCTTGCAGTCCGGTGAAGCGCTTGAGAGACTGCATCAATTTGGAAACGACTACGCGCGGAGTGATCAGGACGTGCACGTGATTGGGCATTACGACGTAGCTGTGCAAGTGGTAGTGTTGAAGCGTCTGCTCGTGATAGCGGAGTGCCTCCACCACCATCCGGGCGACCTCGGGCCGGCGAAGGTGCAACGAGCCGTCACGGACGGTATCGAGCAGGCGATCCATGGCGACAAAGGCCCGCCCGTGGCTGGTTGCTGCGGGGAAGACGCGGCCAGCGGGAAGGCTGCCGCGCAGGCGCCAGGTTAAGAAGATGGGTTGGCCGGAGGTATAGAGGTGGGGTAAGCGCCGGGAGTGGAAGGTGGTCACACGAGAGAGTGCGTATTTCAGTCGAAACTCTCAAGAGCTGGGCCGAAGTGGGCCGATTGACAATCGGCCGCAGGTTGGCAACCTGCCCCACAGGCATCGATCGCCTCATCGCCGGTCACACCAGCAGCGGCAGCACCTCTCCCGCCGGGCCGCGCAGCGCGCAATCGACCATTCCGGAATACGGCGTGTCCTCGGTGTTGATCTCGATCACTTTGGCGCCGGCGTGTTTGGCGTGGGGGATCAAACCGGCGGCGGGGTGAACCAGGGCCGAGGTGCCGATCGCCAGCAGCACTTCCGCATCCGAAACCGCGTGCTCGGCCTCCTTCATCATGCCTTCGGGCAGCGGTTCGCCGAACCAGACCACGCCCGGACGCGCCAGTCCGCCGCAGCCACAGTGGGGCGGCAGCTTGGGCAGAGGCACGCGCCGGTCCGGCCAGTTGGCGCCGCAGACGGTGCAGCGCAAACGCCAGATATCGCCGTGCAGCTTGAGTGTTTTCCCGCTGCCGGCGCGATCATGCAGGCCGTCCACGTTCTGCGTGATCAGGGTGAAGCGGGCGATGCGAATTTCCAGCTTGACCAGCGCGCGATGCGCCGCATTCGGTTGCGCCGGCGCCAGCCGTTCGCGCCGCGAGTTGTACCACTCCCAGACCAGGCGCGGATCGCGCGCAAAAGCTTCCGGTGTGGCCAGGTCCTCCGGCTTGTGGTCCTTCCACAATCCGCCTGCGCCGCGGAAAGTGGGCACGCCGCTTTCGGCCGAGATGCCCGCCCCGGTCAGCACCGCCAGCGACGCCGCATGCGCCAGCCAATCGCGCGCCCGTTGCAGGTCGGGCGCGTCTGGGGATTCCGCCGCCACGATTGACCGGCTTCCTAAAACAGCACGAGGGCCCGCAATGGGGCCCCCGGCTGTTGCTTCCGTAATTTGGGCATGCCTTAGACGACGGTTACGTTTTCGGCCTGTAGCCCTTTGGGCCCCTGTTTTACCTCGAACTCCACCGCTGCGCCTTCCTCGAGCGACTTATAGCCGTTCGACTGAATGGCGGAAAAATGAACGAACACGTCGTCGCCGCTCGGCCGCTGGATGAATCCATAGCCTTTGGCGGCATTAAACCATTTCACAACGCCTTTTTCTTTCACTACACTTCTCCTCATTCATTGTTCGTCGTGCTCGTGGGGGGTCCTGAGGCAAGGAAAGCAGACTTTCGAGGCTTGCTAAGAACATTTCCAGGCGACGGCCAACAACCATATCTACTGCATCTACCTGCGTAAGGTATTCTCTCAGATGGCTCCCTTATGGTCAAGCGGAAGCGTTATCTAAACAGCGAATCTGAGCTGACGGACAAGCTGCGGCGGCTGGCGGCAATCCCCCCCGGATCGGGCGTAGTGGCGGGAATCGGCGACGACTGCGCCATTTTCCGGCCGCGGAACCGGCCGGAGGACCTGCTCTTCACCACCGACCTGCTGGTGGAAAACACGCATTTCCACCGCGCCACGCACAGCGCCGGTGACATTGGCTGGAAGGCGCTGGCGCGCGGTTTGAGCGACATAGCAGCGATGGGCGGCGAACCACGATTCTGCCTGGTCTCGCTGGCGCTGGCTCCCTGGTGCGACGCCGGCTGGGTGGATGGCTTCTTCCGTGGCCTGATGCTCCTGGCGGGCCGGGCCGGCACGGTTCTGGCCGGCGGCGACCTTTCCCACGGCGCCATCCTGACCTGCGACGTGGTGGTGGGAGGTGCGGTTCCCCGCGGCCGGGAGCTGCGCCGGGATGGCGCCCGCGCCGGGGATGCCATTTACGTTTCGGGCGCGCTCGGCGGATCGGCGTTGGGAATGGCGGCGGCCCGCGGCAAGGCCCGGCGCAGACACTTGCGGCCCGAGCCTCGCCTGGCGCTGGGCCGATTTCTCCGCGAAACCGTGCACGCCACCGCCGCTATGGACTTGAGCGACGGCCTCTCGCTCGACCTGGCCCGCCTGTGCGCCGCTTCCGGTCTTGGCGCGGAGATTTCGGCGCCACCGGTTTTCCAGGGTGCCACGCTGGCGCAAGCGCTCCACGGCGGCGAAGATTACGAGCTGCTGTTCACCGTGCCGCCGCGCACGCACGTGCCAGCGGTCTTCGAAGGCATCCCGCTGACGCGCATCGGCGTAATGCGCCGGCAAGGCCCGGGCAAAGTGACGATGGCAGGGAAGCCGCTTATTCCGGCCGGGTACGACCACTTCCGGGCAAGGTAGACTAAGGGTCTGTCGGAGATTAGCGAGTTCAATCACCGGCACCGCTCCCTGCGGTCGCGGCTCAGAAAGCATCGGAGCCGCGACCGTAGGGAGCGGTAGACACAGTGATCAAGGGACGCACCTTGGGAGGATACGTATGCGAACAAACGGACTACTGGTGATTGCGATTCTGGCCCTGGCCCCAGGCTGGGCCGCAGCCGAGGTCATCGATTCATCGAGTAACGGTTTCACCGTCAAACTGGCGATTACCATCCAGGCGCCGCCGGCGGACGTGTACCGCCGCCTGATTCACAACGTCGGCGACTGGTGGAACTCCGCGCACACCTTCTCCGGCGACGCGCACAACCTCAGCATCGAAGAAAAGCCAATGGGCTGCTTCTGCGAGAAACTTCCCGGCGGCGGCAGCGTTCGTCACATGGAGGTGACATTCCTGGCGCCGGGCAAGGCCCTCGGCCTCAGCGGCGGGCTGGGGCCGTTGCAGACGATGGCGGTCGCTGGGAGCATGCGGTTCCAGATCTCGCCGGCCGAAGGCGGCTCCAAGCTGGAGGTGACTTACGCTGTCGGTGGCTACCTGAAGGCCGGCCTCGACACCTGGGCTAGGCCGGTGGATGGTGTTCTGCTGGAGCAGATCACGCGGCTCAAGAACTACACCGAGCACGGCGACCCGGCGCCGAAATAACATGTCCTCATTCGCCACCACACCGGAACCGCCATACTACGCCGTGATTTTCACTTCCGTTCGAACCGAGGGCGACCGCGGCTACGGCGAGGCGGCCGCTCGTATGGAGGAACTGGCCAAAGAGATACCAGGTTATCTCGGCATCGAAAGCGCGCGCAGCCCGGATGGCATCGGCATCACCGTTTCCTACTGGGCGAGCGAAGCTGCCATCGCGGAGTGGAAGCGCCACATGGAGCACCGGGCAGCCCAGGCGCGCGGCAGGCGGGAATGGTACATCCACTACGAGATTCGAGTAGCCAAGGTGGAACGCGCCTACGGCGGACCGGTTCAGCCGTAGTTGCCGGAGAGCGCCCCAGTGCGCTATCCTAAAAGCTCAAAACACTGAAGTAAGGATTCGATTTAGCACAGATGGCCAACACGTATTCCGCGCTCAAGCGGGTGCGCCAGATGGAACGGCGCACGGAAATCAACCGCAAAAATAAGACTCGCCTCCGTCACCAGATCCGCGCCATGCGGCGCGCCATCGCTGGCAAAGACGCTCAAGCCGCCGCTGCCCTGCTGCCGGCCACTTTTTCGATCATCGACCGCTCGGCCAAGTCCGGCATCATCAAGAAAAACACGGCAGCGCGCTATAAGAGCCATCTCCACAGCCGGGTCAAAGCACTCTCCGCCTGACAGTTTTGTGGCGCACGTGCTCGTGCGGAAGGCACCGGCGGCAAGGCAAGACCGCCGGCGTTACAGCGCTCCGTTTTCTTCGTACCGCCGGCGGTCTCTGCCGCCTGTTCTTTTCCTCTGCCGCCGGTTCTTTTCTTCTGTCGAGGCGGGCTGAAGCCCGTGCCACCGCTCACTGCGGCAGCGCGAAACTGTACACCACGCCGGCCGTCGAGATCGCCACATACTGGCGGCCGTTCACCGCGTAACTCATCGGCGAAGACGTCACTTCAGCGCCGGCGTTAAAATGCCAGAGCTGTTTGCCGGTGCGCGCGTCCAGCGCCAGGAAATCTCCCTCCGCCGATCCGGCGAACACCACTCCGCCAGCCGTTGCCAGCACCCCGGCCTGCAGCGAAACGCTGGCGAATTCGCGATTCCATTGAACCTTGCCGGTCTCCGGATCGATGGCTTCGACTCCTTGCGATTCTTTTGTTCCCGGACTGGGGCTGTCGAACGTGGCGCCGCCGCTGGCTCAGTATTGCTTGCCGCGCTCGAAGTTCGCAGGGCCGGAAGAGAACCAACTGCCGCCATCGTGGTACGCCACGTACATCCAACCGGTGAGCGGGCTGTAAGAGGGCGCTTGAAAGTTGGTGCCGCCGATCAACGCGGGATAGACCAGCACTCCCTTCTCCGTGGCGCGCCAGCCGGGCGTGGTGATGGGGCGGCCGGCCTTGTCCCAGCCGCTCACCCAGGAGGTACGCACATACGGAGTGGCCGAGAGAAACTTGCCGGTGGCGCGGTCGAGCACATAAAAGACTCCGTTGCGATCGGCGTGCAGCAGCAGCGCGCGGCGCTGGCCGTGCCAGATGCGGTCCACCAGCACCAGGTCTTCGGTCGAGTCCCAGTCGTGCGTGTCGTTCGGCGTGAACTGGTAATGCCACTTCCGCCGGCCTGTGGCTGCGTCCAGCGCCACTACCGAACAGGAAAACAGGTTGTCGCCGCGGCGCACGTCGCCATTGATATCCGGTCCGGGATTGCCGACTGGCCAATAGATGGTGTCGCGCTCGGGATCGTAGCTGCCGGTCAGCCAGGTGGGGGAGCCGCCGTGCTGCCAGCTATCGCCCTCCCAGGTGTCATTGCCGAACTCTCCGGGACCGGGCGCGGTGTAGAAGCGCCAGAGCCGCTTGCCGGTGGCGGCATCGTACGCGTCGATGAAGCCGCGCGCGCCATACTCACCGCCCGCTACGCCGGTGATGATTCTGCCTTTGATCGCCAGCGGCGCCGAGGTGATGCTGTAGCCCTCCATCGTGTCGGCCACCTGCGTTTCCCAAACCGGCTTGCCGGTGCGTGCATCCAGCGCCACCAGCGCCGCATCCAGCGTGGCGAAATAAACGCGCGTACCCAGCACCGCGACGCCGCGGTTCACGCGGTTGCTCTCGTAAGGGTTCGTCTTCTTCTGCGCCCGCTGGTAACTCCAGATGCGCCGGCCGGTGGCCGCGTCGAGCGCGATCACTTCACCGGGAGGCCGTGTGAGGAACATGACGCCGTCCACCACCACGGGAACCGCTTCGACGATCGAATCGCCCGGCAGTTGCAGCGCCCACTGCGCCTGCAGCAGGCGCGCATTTCCGGTATGGATCTGGCGCAAAGATGAATAATGCCGCCCGGTGTAATCGCCCCAGTAAGTCAGCCAGTTCTGCGGCTCGGCTGCAGCGTGGCGGATGCGGTCGAACGTGACTTCGGTAACGGGCGCCGGCCGATTATTGTCTGGCGCCGGCAGCGGCGCCCCCAGGCTCCGCAAGTACGACACTAGCTGCCAGACCTCATCCGTGCTGAGCTTCGCAAAGGGAGGCATCTGGCTGCCGCGAACGCCGCTGCGGATGTTGACGAAGATCTCGCCATCCGCGCTGCCGCGGCGCAGAGCCCCGGTAAGGGCCGGCGCGCGGTCGCCTCGCGCTTCATCGCCATGGCAGCCCTGGCAAGCCTGCCGGAACAACGCGCGCCCGGCTGCGACCGCCGCGGCATCGCCCGCCAGCGGGTTCTTCTGCGCCTCAGGCGTGTCCTGCTGCGCGGCCAGTAGAAGGGCGGCGCCGAGTAACGCGGCGATCAATGTCTTTCCCGGTACCCGAAACGCCTTGTGGGGTAGGATGCTATCCTGCGCGGCGATTGTCAATCGCCGCGCGCGCCGATTCTCAATCGGCGCGCAGCTTACCAAGCTGCCCCACAGCCGCAGGATCATTTGCCGCCAACCAGGGCGAATGCGTAAAGCGTATCGCCCGCGCCCACGATCAGGTATTGCCGGCCATCCAGTGTCCAAGTGGAAGGCCCGTTGCTCACATTCTGCGGCAGAGCGAAATGCCAGAGGATCTTTCCCGCCGCCGGGTCGTAAGCAATCAGGTTCTGCGCCATGTCGCCGGTGAAAAGCAGCTTGCCGGCCGTGGTGAGAATACCGGGACCGGCGGTGCCGAACCCACTGCTGGGGTAAGTGTGGCTCCAGCGAATGTCGCCGGTCCTGACGTCGAGTGCTTCCAGCACCGCCTCGCTCACCAGCATGCCGCCGCGCCCGCCGTAGCCTTCCGGCTGCGGATCCGTATCGGTGAGATAGGCGATGCTGTAACCGCGCGACGCGTTGACGTAGAACAGGCCGGTGTCCGGGTCGTAACTCGGCGCGGGCCAGTTGGTGCCGCCGCCGGCCGGGATGTCGATCAGCGATCCATCCACCTTCGGCTCCTTGGCGGGATCCGGGATGGGCTGCCCTTTGGCGTCGACGCCCTTCGACCAATTGACGCCGGTGAACCCTTTCGAAACCAGGTTCCTGCCGTTGGTCCGGTCGAGCACGAAGAAGTATCCGCAGCGCGCCGCCTGCGCCAGCAGTTTGCGCGGCTGGTGGTCGATCACTGCATCGAGCAGCACCGGAGTTTCCACGTTGTCCCAGTCGTGCGTATCGTGCGGCGAGGCCTGGAACCACCAGGCCAGCTTGCCCGTATCCGGGTTGAGCGCCACAATCGACGCCGTCCACAGGTTGGCGCCTTTGCGGCTCTGGCCCGCGTAAACCGGGTTAGCGTTGCCGGTTCCCCAATAGAGTAAGTTCAATTCCGGATCGTAAGTGCCCGGCAGCCAGGTCATGCCGCCGCCGTGATCCATGGCGGCCTGGTTGGGCCAGGTTTCCGAGCCCGGTTCGCCCGGCTTCTCCGGCTCCGTCCACCAGCGCCACTGGAGCTCGCCGGTTTCCGGGTCGCGCGCTTCCAGGTATCCGCGCACGTCCATGGCGTCACCGCTGACGCCGACCAGCACGTGGTTCTTCACCACCATCGGCGCCATGGTGGTGAAATATTGCAGCTTCTCGTCGGCCACTTTCTTGCGCCAGCGTTCCTTGCCGGTGGCTGCGTCGAGCGAGATGAACCAGCCGTCGGGCCCCAGAAAATACAGCCACTGGCCGAACAGCCCCACGCCGCGATTGCCCACCAGGTGCCCGCCGTGATCCTCCCAATCGAACTGCCAGATAGCTTCACCGGTGCGCGCGTTGACCGCGAAGACGTGGTCTGGGATGGTGAAGTAGAGGACGCCATGCGCCATCAGGGGCGTCGCTTTGATCACCGGGTTGCCGACGCCGCGCAGCGGGCCAACGCCCCCGATGCGGTACATCCAGGCGAGCGCCAGCGACCCAAGATTGGAAGCGTTGATCTGCTCGAGCGCGCTGTAGCGGCGGCCGGAATAGTCGCCGTTGTAAGTGGGCCAGGCGTCCGCGGGCGGATCGAAAAGCCGCAGCGCCTTGGGATCGAGGCCCTGTGCGAGAGCGGCTTGCGAAATCAGCGCCAGCGCTGCGAGAACCGTGGCCGCGTGGAAGTGCGGTTTGTGGGGCAGGATGGTATCCTGCGTGCGACCCAGAGGGTACCCCGGCAATCGCCTCGCGCGCCGATTCTCAATCGGCGCGCAGCTTGCCAAGCTGCCCCACAATTGCACCCTCATTTCAGCGTCACCAGGTACGCGGTCAGATTGTGAATGTCGGCGTCCGTGTATTTGCCGAGCAACTGCCGGTGCCCCGCCAGCCGGTCCTCCACGGCCACCTGCAAGCCATTCTCGCGCCGCCAGGAATGGTAATTGCCGGACGCGTCGATGAGGGAAACCGTGAAATCATCCAGGCGCTTCGGCGTGCCGGAAAAAGTCTCGCCATTGCGCAGCGTGACGGTAACCTTGCGAACGCCGCTGCCGAACCCGGCCGGCCAGAGGAAGCGGTTCTGCAGCACATCCGGCTGATAACGGCCGGCGATGTGCGCCAGGTCGCCGGTCGGTGAATGGCATGCGTTGCAGCCGCCAGCGCCGTTGAAGTAGGCTTCGCCTTGCTTGGCGTCACCCGTCACGACGTTGAGGGTGTGATAGGTGCCGCGGTTGGCCGCGAGCTCCACTTTCAGATGCAGAAACTCCGCGATGTCACGCACCTGGTCGGCAGTCAGCGCGGCAAACGCCGGCATACCTTTATCGGTGCGCCCTTTCAGCAGCACAGGCCCGATCAGGTCGCCCTTTTCGTCGTGCAGCACCAGCGGTGAGCGCACCAGGTCGGGACCATCCGCGCCGGTGGCCCGCTCGCCGTGGCAGAACGCACAATTGGGCGCGTACAGCTTGCCGCCGCGCTCGGCTGCCGCCGGGTCCGGCGCAGCGCCCAGCCCGAGGAAGTCGCGGATCGATCCGCGCCCGCCGCGCCCGCCTGCCTGGGGAGGCGGTTCCTGCGCTGCCAGCGAGGCTCCGGTGGCGATCATCAGCGTAACCAGCAGAGGCTCGACCCGGATCCGCATGGACTCTCATTGGCGCCACCGGCGTTCACTGCCCACACTTCCCGGATGCGCCACGCACTCGACAGGCTACTATCTTCGCCGAACGGTTTGCAAGTTTGCTTGGCGATGGACTCAAGGGACGTCGCGGCCCCGAGTGGGACGGCATGGAACGCGGGCACGGTCAGGCGGAAAGGCGCTCTATACGCCTTAGTTTTGGAAGCGCCCTAATCGACTTTCCGGCTTTTACTTGCGCAACGCGCAGGTCGTAGAGGCTCTGCAGGTTGAGCCAGAACTCCGGACTTGTGCCGAAGAAGTGAGCCAGACGCAGAGCGGAGTCGCCTGTGATGGCACGCTGCCCGTTCAGAATGGCCGTGATGCGGTTAGTCGGGACATCGAGCTTACGCGCCAACTCGGCTGCGCTCATTCCCAGCTCTTTCAACTCTTCAGCCAGGTGCTCGCCAGGATGTATTGCGGGGACTGCCATACTGATCTCCTAGTGGTAATCGATAATCTCAACATTTGACGGTCCCGGAACTCCGTCTGGCCACTCAAAACACACCCGCCATTGATCGTTGATGCGGACGCTGTACTGCCCCTTGCGCTTGCCGGCCAGCGCCTCGAAACGATTGCCGGGCAGTGAGCCAAGATCCTTCAGCGCCGTAGCCGCCTCCAGTCGGTCGAGCTTCAAGCGCGCAGCTCGCTCGATTCCTGAAAAGGCTTTGACTCGCTTGCCGACTGCGAAGTCCCTGGTGCGCCTGTCTCGATAGCCGACGATCATTCATCAGGATACCGTCAAATTATGCGTTACGTCAAGCGTAACGATCCAGTGCGTGACCGCCGGTTATGCCATAATGCTGGCTTATGCCAGCCATGCCGTGTTTACATGGACTTAGGCTACGTTTTACGAACAGTTACGAACGATTCGCGGACGTCACGCCTCTTTTCGGATCGGAATCACCTTGGCGGAGAGCCGTGTGTCGAGAGCTTCCGTGGCCGCCGCCGCGCGGTCCGGCAGTGGCTTGCGGTACGTGTCCATGGTGAACGCCGCGCTGTGGTGCCCCAGCACGGTCTGAAGGTCTTTGACGTCGCCGTCGAACAACGTCCCGAATGTGGTTCTGCATTGCCGAAACTTCAGATCGGCTATCCCAGACGCTTCCCGGGCGCGCGTAATGATCTCTCGCCCGTGCAGGCGGTCCGCGATAACCCCGCCCCGCGGTGCTGCGAACAGCAGGGCGCCGGGCTCTGGTGGCCGCTGGTTTAGCCACGCGTCAAGTTCAGCCTGAAGTGATGCAGGAATGGGCGTCCATCGCGTCCTGCCGTTCTTCGGTGGGCCGAACGCGGTCTCGCCGCGGCTAACTGATTCGTCAATCCGCAGCGCGGTGCCGGTGTAGTCGTCCCGCTTCAGTGCGAAGCACTCGTTGGGCCGCAGGCCACAGAGGATCATGACGCGGAACACCAGGCGGTCTTGCCCCGTCAGTGACTCCCATAGCTTGTGGACCTCATCCACCGAAAGCGGTCGAGTTTCGCCCGGCCGCTTGCAGCGCGGCAGCTCCACCTTTCGGCACGGATTCTTGGGCAGAACGTCGTTATCGAGGGCCTCCTCCAACATGGCGTGGATGAGGACCAGGACGCGCTGGACAAGTTGCTCACCGCATCCCGCGCGGGCAAGTTTGAGCAGTAGCTTGTCGATTGTCGCTTTGTTGATGTCGCCCAATCTCATTGATGCAAAATACATTGATTTCGAGCTAGGGCGATGCGGCGCGAAATGGGCCGCCCGATTCGAAGGCCGACTGCTGTTGGTGCCTCCGAACTTCGGTCTCGAACGGCTGTGATCTCCGCGCCATCGGTCGGTTGGCCTTGCGCCGGCAGCGCCCGCGCTGCGCTTCGATGGTGTGAGCACCGGGGTCTCTGGCCCGCCTGGAGTTGCGCCTTCACGCCGTCCGACTTTCCGTCCGACTTTTTCCCGCGCTTCGTTGTGCCAGACCTACTAATTCCTTAGTAGATTTTACGAACAATTCACGAACAGTTAGCGCTCAACAGGGGGGTCTAGCGTGCCCGTAACCCTTTGTGTGCCAGCGTGGAATCATAAACTTAGCCCTTCGTTCTATAATGCTGGCTTATGCCTGTTTCCTTGAAGAATCAAGTGGCGCTGGTGGTTGGCGCTTCGAGCGGCATCGGTCGGGCTATCGCGGTTCTGCTGGCGCGCGAAGGCGCCGGCGTGATGGCCTCGGCGCGGCGCGAGGACCGGCTGCGCGCGCTCAAAGCGGAAATGGCCGGGCACCGCTTCGAGATCTGCTGCGCCGACGCCACACAAGTCTCCGACGTCGAGCGGCTGGTGGCCGAGACGCGGCGCGTGCTTGGGCCGATTAACATCATGGTTTACGCCACCGGCACCAACACGCCGGACCGCGCGATGACGCGCTTGCGCCCCGCCATCTGGGACGAGCTGATTTCGACCAACCTGAGCGGCGCCTACTATGTCACGCAAGCCGTCCTGCCCGCGATGCGCGAGGCTCGCGCCGGTCACCTGATTTTCATCGCCTCCATCTCCGGCCATACGCCCGACGTTTCCGGCGCAGCGTATCAGGCGTCCAAGCGCGGCATGATCGGCCTGGCCCACGCCATTCGAGTCGAGGAGCGTGAGCACGGCATCCGCACCACCGTCATCAACCCAGGCCTGGTGGACACGGAGATCCTAGAGAAACGTCCGGTGAAGCCGCCGCCCGAGCAACTGGCCCAGGCATTGCTGCCCGAGCACGTCGCCGAGGCCGTGCTGGCCTGCGCCGTGCTCCCGCCGCGCGCCGTCATCTCGGAAATGACCATCGTTCCCACCGTGATCTGAGAGCAACGAGCCAGGCAAGCTAAAGCGTGCCCTACCAAACGGCAAGCTATTGGTAGGGCACGCTTTAGCTTGTCCTTTAGCTTGCCATAAACCATCACAACACCGAACACGATATACTCGTTTCGCTATGACGCGAAGGGAACTAATGGCCGCAGCGGCCGGCTCTGCCCCGTTCCTGTTGTCACGGAAAACTGCACAAGCCGCAGGAGGCCCAATCCTGGGCCTGGGGGGCGCGCCCGCCTCCTTCGGCCTGGAAATCCGGGCGGCGCGCGCTGCCGATCCGCATGCCGATTTTCTCGATCTCTGCCACAAGTTGGAGCTCGATGGATGCGAGACGCGCCTGGAATCCAACGATGCGGAAGCAGTCCGCGCATTCCGCGAACGCGCCGAGCGGTACCACATGCGAGTGATCCTGGACACGCCGCTGCCGCGCGATGAGAGCGACCTCGCCCGCTTCGATGCCGCCGTCAAGGCCTGCAAGGACACCGGCGCTTTCAGCCTGCACGCCGCTATGACGCAGCGCCGTTACGAAGAGTTCGATACCCCGGACGCTTTCCGCCGCGATTTCGCGCGCTGCCAGAAATCGGTCGCGCTGGCCGAGCCCGTCCTCCGCAAATACCGGCTCAAACTCGGCATTGAGAATCACAAGGGTTGGCGGTCCGCAGAGCAGGCGGCGTGGCTGCAGCGCCTCTCCAGCGAATGGGTCGGCGTTCACTTCGACTTCGGCAACAACCTTTCGCTCTGCGAAGACCCCGAGGAAACGTTCCGCAACCTCTCGCCCTACGCGATCGCCTGCCACCTGAAAGACATGGCCGTCGAGCCATACGACGATGGTTTCCTGCTTTCGGAAGTTCCACTGGGCGACGGCATCCTCGACCTCGCGCGCTGGGTGGCGGCGCTGCGCCAGCGCGACCCGCAGATCCCCTTCGACGTCGAAACCATCACGCGCGATCCGCTCAGGATTCCGGTGTTCACCAGGAAATACTGGGCGACATTTGACGACTCGTACAGTCCGCTGCCCGGCCGCGACCTGGCGCGGGTGCTCGAAATCGTGCACCGGAACCCGCCGAAAAAGCCGCTGCCGCGTATGTCTGGTTTGAACGAAGAGCAGCAAACAAAACTCGAGGCGGAGAACAACCGGCTGAGCATCCGTTACGCCCGGCAGACGCTGCGCCTGTGAGAACTTGGCGCAGCACGGCACCCGCCGCAGCGCGTTAGCATCTTATAATTATCTAGCCCAAGCATGAGAATGTTCCGCATGAAGGAGACCGTATGCCGTTTTCTCGCCTGTTTGCCGCTCTGGGAGTGGTCGCGTTGATGCCGCTCGCCGCCCAGCCGCCGGCCACTCCGGTTCCGCCGGCCGCGCCCGTCAAGGACCACCGCGAGGTGCGCCACGGGGCGACCATCGTCGACAACTATTTCTGGCTGCGCGAGAAAACCAACCCGGAAGTGGTCCGCTACCTGGAAGCGGAGGACGCCTACACTGCGGCCATGACGGCCGGCCTCAAGCCATTCGAGGAAGCGCTATACACCGAGATGCTGAGCCATATCCAACAGACTGACATGGGGGTTCCCGTGCGCCGCGGCGCGTACCTCTATTACGGGCGCACCGTGGAAGGCAAGCAGTATCCGATTCGCTGCCGCCGCAAAGGCAGCATGGAAGCGCCGGAGGAAGTGCTGCTCGATGCCAACGAGCTGGGGAAGGATCACAAGTTCGTCGGCGTCGGCAATTTCGTGGTCAGCGACGACGGTAACCTGCTCGCGTACACGGTCGACTACACCGGCTTCCGCCAGTACAGCCTGCAAGTGAAGGACCTGCGCGACGGCCGCACGCTTCCCGATACCACCGAGCGCGTCACCTCGGTCGAGTGGGCCGCCGATAACCACACCTTGTTCCTTACCACCGAGGACGCCGTCACCAAGCGTCCCGACAAGCTCTGGCGCCACGCGCTGGGCAATTCCGCGTTCACGCTGCTCTATGAAGAAAAAGACGAGCTGTTCGACATCGGCTTGCAGAAAACGCGCGACAAGCGGTACCTGGTGTTGGGGATAGAGAGCAAGGACACCTCGGAGTGCCGCTACCTCGCGGCCAATGAATCCGGCGGCGCTTTCCAGGTTTTCCTGCCGCGCGAGAAGCAGCACCGCTATTATCTGGATCACCGCGCCGATCTCTTCTATATCCGCACCAACAAGGGCGGCCACAATTTTGAAGTGGTGACGGCGCCCGAAAAGGACCACGTCCCCGCAAACTGGAAGGTCTTCGTGCCGCACAGCGCCGACGTGCGTATTCAGGATGTCGATCTGTTCCGCGACTTCGCGGTTCTGGTGGAGAAGACGCAGGCGATCGACCGCATCCGCGTCTACGATTTCCACGCGGGTACGTGGACCGCGATCGAATTTCCCGAGCCGGTGTACGCGGCCTTTCCGGGCGACACGCCCGAATTCGATAGCGAGTCGTATCGCTACAACTACCAGAGCATGGTGACACCGCCCAGCGTTTACGATTACGACGTGCGCTCCCACAAGTCCACGCTCCGCAAGCGGCAGGAGGTGCCGGGCGGCTTCGACCCATCGCACTATGCGACCGAGCGCCTGTGGGCAACCGCGCGCGATGGCGTCAAGGTCCCCATTTCCATCGTCTACCGCAAGGGTTTCCCACGCGATGGCTCGGGCGCGATGCTGCTCTACGGTTACGGCTCTTACGGCTTCGGCACGCCACCCACGTTTTCCGGCCCGCGCCTGGCGCTGCTCGACCGCGGCGTGGCTTTCGCTATCGCTCACATTCGCGGCGGCGACGAAATGGGCGAGCAGTGGCGCGAAGACGGCATGCTGATGAAGAAGAAGAACACCTTCTTCGATTTTGTCGATTGCGCCAAGTATCTGGAGGTGCAGCACTGGACCTCCCCGCAGCGGCTGGCCATCGAAGGCGGCAGCGCGGGCGGCCTGCTGATGGGCGCGGTCGTCAACCTGGCGCCCGAACTGTTCCGCGCCGTGCACCTGGCGGTGCCGTTCGTCGACGTCATGAACACCATGATGGACGCTTCTCTGCCGCTGACCGTGGGCGAGTATCTGGAGTGGGGCAACCCCAACCAGAAGGCCGACTACGATTACATGAAGACCTACAGCCCGTACGACAACCTGGAACGCCGCGCGTATCCGGCCATGCTGGTCACCAGCAGTTTCAACGACAGCCAGGTGATGTACTGGGAGCCGGCCAAATACGTCGCGCGCCTGCGCACCCTCAAGACCGATCCGAACCCGTTGCTGCTCAAAATCAAAATGGAGCCTGCCGGCCACGGCGGCGCCTCCGGCCGCTATGACCGCTTGAAAGATCAATCCTTCGAATACGCGTGGATGCTGACGCAATTGGGCATTCATCAGTAGGGGGGTGGGGCAGGTCCCCGACCTGCCAGTGCCGGGCGCCATGCCGGCCACTTCCATCGATTCGAGTTTCGCGTTCCGGGTCCGTTGGCCGGTCGGGGACCGGCCCCACTCAGGCGCGAGCCGGGGTCGCAGCCCGGTCAGATCCAGGTGCTCCTGGTAGAGTAGAACTTGGCTTCAATCTGGTTCCAATCGGGAGTCGTGCCGCCGGCGCTGGCGGCGCTGGTGGGCTGCGGCGGCGCGGTGCTGGGCGTCTGGCTTACCGGCATGCGCAGGCGCATTGCCGTGGTGGTGCCGTTCAGCGCCGGCGTGCTGATCGGCGTAGCGCTGTTCGGCCTCCTGCCCGAGTTGGCCGAGGATTCCAGCTGGCCCCTCACGCTGTCATTATGCGCTGCCGGCTACGGCCTGCTGCTCCTCATCAACCGCTACGTGTACCCCATTTGCCCTACCTGCGCACACGACCACGATCACGGCGCTTGCGGCACCGAACTGCACGGTTTCGCAGCGCCGCTCATCATCGCCGCGGCGCTGCACAGTTTCCTGGACGGGTGGAGCGTGGCGGTGGTGCAGCACGCGGCTCCGCTCGGCCTGCGCGTCGCTGTCCCCGTCGCCATCGCGCTGCATAAATTGCCCGAAGGCATAGCGCTGGGCGGCGTGATGCGCGCGTCGGTGCCATCGCGCACCGTGGCGTTGCTCTGGTGCCTGCTGGCGGAAGGAGCCACCCTCGCGGGCGGTGCGCTGGCCCTGGCGCTGGCGCCGCACCTTGGCAGCATGTGGACCATCTATCCGCTGGGTCTCACCGCGGGCTGGCTGATTTATCTGGGTTATCACGCCGTGCACGAAGAGTGGAAACGCAAGGGCGCCGCCCCGGCATCCGTTTCCGCACTCGCCGGCGGAGCCGCCGCCGCCCTGATCCAACGCGGGGCAGAAGCGCTGCTGCGGTAAAGGGCGGGGGACACGCCGCGGTGGTAGGACGGACGATCGGTTTTTGTCGTCTGTCAAGGTGTCGCGCACGAGCAAAACCCGACAGACCACAAAAGGCGATGGTCTGTCCTACCGGCGCTACTGTTCGCGGATCCAGTCGAGGATGGTGGCATCCAGCCAGAATCGATGCGCGCCGCGGGCCAGGAAGCCTAGGTGCCCGCCGTGGTCCGTCAGCACGACCCGAATGCAGGGATTGCCGCGCACCGCCGCATGCTCCAGAATCTGCCACGGCACGAACGTGTCGTCTTTGGCCTGGATCAGCAGCGCGGGCACGCGAATGCCTCCCACGTAACTGATCGCCGATTGGGTGCGGTAGTAATTTTCTGCCGTGCCCAGGCCAAACGATGGCGCGGTGATGCGGTCGTCGATCGCGATCACCGAATCCAGACCGGCGAGATCTGCCGCCTGGTAGCGGCCCGTCGAGAGCAGGCGCTGGCGCATCTTGCGAACGAAGCGTCGCTGATATAGGCGGTTCTCAGGTGCGGCGATGCGCCGCGCGCAGGCGTCCAGATCCAGCGGCGCGGATACGGCGCAGACGCCGCGCATGAGTTCCGTGGCCGAATCGCCCAGTTCTCCGGCCAGCTTCAGCGCCACATTCCCGCCCAGGGAGAAGCCCACCACGAAGGCCGGCGCGCGGCCTTCCTGGCAGAAGAGACGCAGCACCGCGGCCAGGTCGCTGGTCAATCCGGCGTGGTACAGCGTGGGCGCAAGGTGCTCGGTGCCACCGCAGGTTCGCAAGTGGAAGCGGTGCGCGGCGAAGCCGGACTGAACCGCGGCGGCGGCGAGGCTTTCGATGTAACCAGCCTCGCCCGAGCCCTCCAGCCCATGCACCATCACGATCTCACCCGCCGCCGCTTCCGGACGTTGCGTTTCCACCAGTACAGATACGCCCGGTTCTGTTTCGATGATGCGGCGCTCGATAGCCTGGCGGGCGCGCGGCCGCTTCCAGAAATGCGATGCGATGGTCTGCAGGTGCGCGTTGCGGAAGAGTGGATGAAAGGGGTTCATCGGGGCCGCCGGTGGACGCCGTGGCGCACGCACTCGTGCGTGCCGCGTCGAGTCTCAACTCGACGCCGGGCCGTGGGGAAGCGGGCGTCGGCAAAAGTGCCGGCGCGGCACGCAGGAGTGCGTGCGCCACGCGCCTTCAAGGCTTCGCCACTACCGTGACCTCGGTGACGTAGTACTTCACGTCTTCCACCACCACTGTGGCTTTGATGTGGTCGCCCACTTTGAGTTTGGCGAACTCGGAATCGGGCTTGACGGGATAATCCATCGTCATCGCCTCCATCCACTCGCCAATCTTGCCGGCGGCTATGGTGGCCGTTTTCGAAGTGGCATCAAGCGCCTTGACGTCGCCTTCCATCGGGTAACGCTTCATCTGCGCGGAGGAAGCGCAGCCGGCCAGCAGGAGCGCCACCGCAACCATCAGGATTCGCCGTGTCACTTGGCCGGCCGCCTCAAATACGCATCTTCCTTGTCGATCCAGTCCTGGCGGATGGGGCTGAACACATCCAGGTCCACCGTGTCTTCCAGCGCCTCCGCGCTGTGCGGCACGTTGGAAGGGATCAGCAGCACCTGCCCTTTGGCCACCGTCACCTCTTTGCCTTCGAGCCGAAACAGCAGCGCGCCCTCCAGAATGTAAGTGATCTGCTCGCTTTCGTGCTGGTGGGTGGGCACCAACGCGCCCTTCTTGAGGAAGATCTGCGCCAGCATCGCCTTTTCGCCGTTGACGTATCTGCGCGCCAACTGGTCGCTCAAGACTTCTTTTTCCATCTCATCCCAGGTGTAATGTTCCATGCCTTCGGCTCCTCGCGTTCACTTCTTTCCCTTAGCGGTTTTGTACGCCTCGCGGATCTCGCCAATCTGGCGGGCGTGCGACTCGGTTTGGGCGGAATAGTACTCCAGCAATTGTCCGAGCGTCGTGCGGCCCCGTTCCGAGTGATTGCCTGCGCGTTCGTACGCGCTCTCCGGCAGTGCCTTGAGCAGGTCGTAGTTCTCCGCGCGCGTCCGGCGCAGCGTCTCGAGCGATTGCTTGGGCTTGCGTCGCGCATAGTCCAAATGGCTGGCCCAGGCCTCCTGATTGATCGCGATCAGCGTCGGCGAATCCTCCGCAATCACTTGACGAAAGCGGTGCGCCAGCACGATTTCGGTATCGGCGAGGTGCGCGATAATCTGGCGGATGCTCCATTTGCCGGGCGCGGTGAGGAAGTCTTCTTCCTCACCGAACACGCCGGTGAGCACCATGGCCAGGAGTTCCGGGCCGCGGCGATAGCGTTCGAGCAGTGCTGGTATGTCGGACATGGCGTGGGTTCAGTAGTAGTCCGCGCAGCTCAAATAGTAGCCGCACTTCTGGCAAAACAGCTTGCACTTCCGCTCGGTGAGCCGCGTGGAACAGACCGGGCAGTACAGCATCGGCTCCAGTTCGTCGCGGTGAGACCGCACCGCGGGTGTGTCTTGCGGAGCACCCTCTGCGTTAGCCGGCAATCTCTCACCTTCGTTCACGGATGAAGCAATTATACAACTGTCGCGCCAGCGGCCTGTCTTGGGTGTCGCCGGCCTTTTTCGCTTTACAATGAACCATGGCCAAGGTGGGGGCGAAGCTAAGGGCAGGGCTGGCAGCGGTGCTGGCGGTTGGGGTTCTGTGCGCGCAGCAACCGGCGCGCACGCTGCGCCCTCCAGCCCGCGGCACACGCGGTGCTGTAGCCGGCGGCACCGAGTACGCCACCGAGGCCGGCATGCGCATGTTCACCACCGGCGGCAACGCGGTGGATGCCGGCATCGCCTGCATGCTGGCGGCTTCGGTCGCCGAGTTCTCGCATTTCGGGCTGGGCGGCGAATCGCCCATCCTGGTGCGCACCAGGGAAGGCAAGGTGTTCGCTATCGCCGGCGTCGGCACCATGCCGAGGCTGGCCACGGCGGATTTCTTCCGCAACCACCGCCTGACGCCCGAGGAAATCGTGGACCCGCCGGCGCCGCACGGCCTGAAAGATTGGATACCGGTGGCCGGCATTCTTTCTGCGCTGGTGCCGGGCATGGTGGAGGCCGCGTTGGTGACGCTGCGCGAGTTCGGCACCAAGTCGTTTGGCGAGGCGGTGGAGCCCGCGATTGAACTGGCCGACGGCTTTCCTCTCGACGATATGCGCGCCATGTCGATTCGCGGCAGCCTGAAGTACCTGGCGGCATGGCCTTCTTCGCGACACGTATTTCTTCCCGATGGCAGAGTGCCGCGCATTGGCGACATATTCCGCCAGCCCGACCTCGCCCGCACCCTGCGCTCCATGGTGGATGTGGAGAAGCAGGCTTTGGTCAAGGGCGCCAGCCGCGAGAAGGCCATTGACGCCGTTCGCGATTACTTCTATCGCGGTGAAATTGCGCACCGCATCGACGACTTCTCGCAAAAGAACGGCGGCCTGCTGCGTTACGAAGACATGGCGGCCTTCCACGTGGAGCCGGAGCCCGCCGTCTCCGCCACCTTCCACGGCTACACCGTCTACAAGCCCGGATTCTGGAGCCAGGGCCCTTCGATGATCGAGGCGCTGAATATCCTGGAGGGCTTCAACCTCGCCGACCTCAAGCTGAACTCGTCCGACTACATCCACACCCTGGTGGAAGCACTCAAGCTGGCCTATGCCGATCGCGACACCTATTACGGCGACCCGCGATTTGTGAAGATCCCAACCGAGCGCCTGATCTCGAAGGAGTATGGCGCCGAACGGCGAAAGCAGATCGGCGCCGAGGCGTCGCTCACATTCCGTCCAGGCGATGTGGAACCCGACCCGCCGCAGCATCCTTTCTACTCGGCCATCACGCGCTACCCGATCGACGATGCGCTGCGCGCCAAGGACACCACCTGCGTGGACGCCGTGGATCGCGATGGCGTGGCGATTTCGATTACGCCTTCCGGTTCCTGGATGCCGTCTGTGATCGCGGGCGATACCGGCATCCCACTCACCGAGCGGGCGCAGAGCTTTCTGCTGGTACCGGGCCATCCGAATGAGCTGGCCGGCGGCAAGCGGCCGCGCGTAACGCTCAGCCCCACCATCGTGGTTGGGCCCGGCCGCAACGTGCTGGCGCTTTCGACGCCGGGCGGCGACAACCAGGATCAGGCGCTGCTCCAGGTGCTGTTCAACGCGCTCGAATTCGGCATGGATGCGCAGGCGGCCGTCGAGTCGCCGCGTTTCCAGACCGAGCACCTCGTCTCCAGCTTCGATAACCACGCCATGAATCCCGGCAGCCTGTTGCTGGATGAGCGCACAACGCCCGCCGCCATCGAGGACCTGAAGACGCGGCGCCACCTGGTGGAGCTGCGGTCGCGCTATGACAGCGGCGCTGCACCGGTGATGGTACGGCTTCATCCCAGCGGCTTGATCGAGGCCGGAGCGGACCCGTTTTACCCGCGCTCCGCGCAGGCATGGTAGGGCCGCTGTTCGAGGAGCTGGCCGGCTTCGACCGCGCCGGCCTCGCCGGGCGCTTGCGCGCGCTGGCCGCCGAAAATGTTTTGATCGGCGGCAGCTCCTGGAAGTATGAAGGCTGGCTCGGGCAAATCTACTCGCGCGAGCGCTATCTGTCGCGCGGACGTTTTTCGACCAAACTGTTTCAAAGCGAGTGCCTGCGCGAATACGCCGAAACGTTCCCCACCGTCTGCGGCGATTTTGCATTCTACCAGTTCCCCACCGTGGAATTCTGGCAGAAGCTGTTTCGCCAGACGCCCTCCCATTTTCAGTTCGCCTTCAAGGTGCCGGAACAGATCACCTGTAAAGTGTTTCCGACCCATCCGCGCTACGGATCGCAGGGCGGCAGGGAGAACCCGGGATTCCTTGATGCCGGCGCGCTCCAGGAGATGTTTCTGCGGCCGCTGCTGCCTTACCGTGGGCAGACCGCGGTGCTGATCTTCGAGTTCGGCGCCTTCGGCCCGCGCAGCTTCGCGGCCGCCGATGAGTTCCTGGCCCAGCTCGATCCGTTCCTGGCCGCGCTGCCGCCTGAGTTCCGCTACGCGGTGGAGATTCGCAATCCCGAGTTTCTGACCGCCGACTATTTCTCGTGCCTGCGCGGCCGCCGCGTGGCGCACGTTTACAACGCCTGGTCGCGGATGCCGGAATTGGGGCGCCAGATGGCCATTCCCGGTTCCGCAACGGGCGATTTCCTGGTGTGCCGCGCCCTGCTGCGCCGTGGCCGGCTGTATGAGGACGCGGTGGCCTCCTTCTCGCCGTACACCGAAGTGCGGGATCCCAACCCGGAAGCCAGAGAGTCGATGCGCGTTCTCATTGGCCGTGCCCGGGAAGAGAAGAAGTTCCTTTTCCTCTTCGTCAATAACCGTTTAGAAGGCAACGCACCGCTGACGATTCTCTCTTTGGTGGATAGCTAGGGCAGCGCGCATGCTGGTCCGCTCGCTGCGGGGACAGTTAATGGACGTAACATCGCCCCGGTGGCCACCCGCGGTAAGCTGCCACGTGTAAGTGCCGGTGGCGCCCATCTTGTCGAACCCATTTGTGGCGCTCGTCGCAGCGCCGGGACTGGCCTCCACTTGATACCATGGAGTCTCCATGAACCTCCAGTGGCTGACCATGCGCATTAATGAGGAGCAGGATCGGCGGCAGCGCGAAGATAACATCCGGAAAAGGCTCCCGCGAGCGCTCGAAGAATTGCACGCCAGCCTGGTGGAATGCCTGAAAACTTACACTGCAGCGTTCGGCCCGCAGTCGGCAGACATCCATTTCAGCTCAGGCCGCATCCGCATCGAGATCCGTGACGAGGTCGAGGGCCGCTGGGCAACCCGGGCGGAGATTGGCATTTCCAACGACGTTGCACTCCCCGGTTTCCGAATCGAGCGCGGGGACACGCCGTTCATGGTCGAAGTGGGAGTGCTCACCGGCGACAAACTGTTCTACCGCGACGGCGACGAATACATCACCATCGAAGAGCTGACGCGGCGCATACTCGACCGCGCGCTGTTTCCCAAGTTGGTAGCCTGAGGCAGCGGAGCCGAAACCGGCGCTGACGCCTCCGCTATTTCCCGCCTGCGTACTTGGCCCACTGGCCGGCGATGCCGGCTTCCTTCACATCGCCTTCGTGGACGATTACCCGATACAGGAAGCGCAGCGATTGGCCCGGCCCGACGGTCATCGAGCCGTCCTGTGTTTTGTCGCCGGTGAAGGCCGCGAGCGCAAACGGGTTGACGGCGAACAGGCCGTAACCACGGGCATGCCATCGCTCGGGATGGCGGGGGTTTTCGGGGTGGTCCAGGATCGCGATTCCCACCTTCTCGCCGTTCACCTCGCCGGAGTAATCGCACCAGTTCGAGGGCTTGCCCCAAAGCTGATGCTCGCCCATCAGGCCGTCGGCGTTGGTGATGTGACCGGTGCCGCCGGTCTCTTGCAGCGCCGGCCGCATGCGGATGCCAAAACCGCCATCCTTGGCGTCGCCGAAGGTCACCGCAGCCGCTGCCGCGGTCAGCGTGATGTCGAAGTCGATGATGCGCAGCTTCGGGGCGGCGTAGAACGTCATCCGACGCGATTCGGTCAGGAGCTTGTTGCCGGCCAGGTCGGTCCAATCGAAAGTGGCGGCGATCACGCCCTGGTCCTTCCCGCTGCTCGTTTGGTCCAGCCTGGCGAAGACGATCTTGCCGCGATTGGGCGTGGTGTAGGAGGCTTCGTTATTCCAGAAATCGAGGCCGTTCACCTTTTCATGGGCGAACCACAGGCCGCGCTGGTGCTGGTGGTCTGGTTTGGCGATGCCCGCCTCTTCGGCAACTTTTTCCATCGGCCACATCCGCGTCACGTAAGTGCCCGAGGGCGCACGCAGCGGATGCAGATAGGGCTTGGTGACGGTCGGGCCGGCCACGAAGAATTCCGTGAACGGCTCTCCGTCGATGGTGACGCCAATCTTCTCCGGGCCGGGAGTGACGGCGACCTGCGCCGGCGCCGGCCAGGCGAATGCAGCGGCGGCAGGAAGCAGAAGAAGAAAGCGGTGGTTCACTCTCTCATCTTACTCGCCTGACTGGCTTGGCTCCGATGGCCCTCACGCCTCGAAGCGGATCCCCTGCGCCAGGGGCAACTGGCCGGACCAGTTGATGGTGTTGGTCTGGCGGCGCATGTATGCTTTCCACGCGTCGCTGCCGGATTCGCGGCCGCCGCCGGTATCTTTTTCGCCGCCGAACGCGCCCCCGATTTCCGCGCCGCTGGTCCCGATGTTCACGTTGGCGATGCCGCAATCGGAGCCGCGGTGGCTCAAGAATGTTTCCGCGGCAACCAGGCTGTTGGTGAACAGGGCCGAGGAAAGGCCTTGCGGCACGTTGTTGTGCCAGTGGATGGCGTCATCCAAATGGTCGAATTCGATCAGGTAGAGAATCGGCGCGAAGATCTCCTCCTGGAGAATCGGCATCTCCGGCTGTGCGCGCACCAGGGTGGGCTCGACATAGCAGCCGTGCAGGTGGCGGCCGCCATACAGGATTTCACCGCCTTGCTCGCGAATCCGGCGAATGCCATCCATCATATCGTCCACCGCGCGGGCGTTCACCAGCGGCCCCATCAGTGTGGCTGCCTCGATGGGGTCGCCGATCTTCACCTGGCGGTATGCATTCTCCAGCGCCGCGGTGACCTTGGCCGCAATGCCGCGTTGCAGGAACAGGCGCCGCGTAGTGGTGCAGCGCTGGCCGGCCGTGCCCACCGCGCCGAACAGCACCGCCCGCACCACCAGACTGGGGTCGGCGTCATCCATCACGACGATGCCGTTGTTACCGCCCAATTCGAGGATGCTGCGGCCCAGCCGGTGCGCCACCACTTCGGAAACGCGCCGGCCCACCTCGGTCGAACCGGTGAAGCTCACCAGCGGGATGCGGCGGTCGCGGATCAGCGTTTCGGCGATCGGGTTGCTCTTGCCGATCACCAGATTGAAGACGCCCTTCAGACCGTGCCGGTCGAGCACGCGGTTGCAGATCTTTTGGACCGCGATGGCCGTGAGCGGCGTTTCGGACGAAGGCCGCCACAACACGCAATCGCCGCACACGGCCGCGATCATGGCGTTCCACGACCACACGGCCACTGGAAAATTGAAAGCGCTGATGACGCCCACGATCCCGAGCGGATGCCACTGTTCGTACATGCGGTGTCCGGGCCGCTCGCTCTGCATCGTCAGGCCGTAAAGCTGGCGCGACAGGCCGACCGCGAAATCGGCGATGTCGATCATCTCCTGCACTTCGCCCAGGCCCTCGGCGAGAATCTTGCCCATCTCGAGCGTCACCAGCGCGCCCAGGTCCGCCTTGTGCGCCCGCAATTCGTCGCCGATTTCGCGAACGATGCCGCCGCGCTGTGGAGCGGGAATCATGCGCCACTCGTCGAATGCCGCGACGGCGCGCGCCATCACGGCTTCGTAATCGGCCGGGCCGGCTAGCTGGATTCGGGCCAGGGTCTCGCCCGTAGCGGGATTCACGGATGCCAGTTCGCCGCCGCCGGCACAGGCGATCCAGTCGCCCGAGCAGGCGCCGGAATTCAGTGGCTCGATGTGCAGTTTCTCGAGGGTTTCCGCGATGGAATGGGTGGTAATGGGCACGTTCCCATTCTATTGCAGCTCGTCAACCGGCAAAGAGACAACGGGCGCGACAGAGAGTTAGAGTGGCTGGCCGGAAGAACAAGAGGGCAAGCTAAAGCGTGCCCCACCAGGAAAGCCGATCCTACAACTGGTCCTCATACTGCTCGAAGACCACACGCACCAGTTGGCCGCGGGTGCGCACGCCGGTCTTTTCGAACAAGCTCTGCAGGATGGCCTTGACGTAGCTTTCCGAGATCTGCAGGCGCCAGGCGATTTCCTTGTTGGAAAGGCCGGCCAGCACCAGTCGAAGGACTTTGCGCTGCCGTTCGTTGAAGAGCGGAACTCCGGCGGCGGCCTGCGCGGGCATAACCTCGCTGCCGGGCTGAAAATGGCTGTCCAGCCACCGGCCGCCGGACGCGACCGTGCGAATGCTTTCGATGAGGCTGGCCAGCGGCGCTTCTTTCAAGAAAATGCCGGCGACGCCCTGCCGGATCAGACGGCGGGCCTCGGTGTCGCTCACCCAGGCGGTGACGATGAGCACAGCGCCCTCGTAGCCGGCCTGGCGGGCGGCGGGCAGAAACTGCGAAGCGCGCTCGTTGCCGAGGTCGTGATCGAGCAGCACCAGGTCGAAATGGCGCTGTTCCAGGATCGTCAGCGCCTCGCGGATGCTGCCGCAATGCTCTACGTGCAGATCGGGGGTACCGCGCAGGGCGCCGGCCACCGCTTCCCGGAACAGGGCATGGTCATCGATCAGCAAAGCACGGATGGTCCCTTGAGCAACTTCCGTCATATTTCCTCCGCACGGTTCTCTGCAGGCCAGAGGTCCACCGCAAACGAGCACCCCTCGCTTTGCGGCTCGTGGCGCAGACCGCCACCGTGCGCGCGCAGGATAGCGCGCGAGATGTAGAGGCCCAGGCCGAGTGAGTCGGCGCCAGGCTGAAACGGCCGGAACAACTCCTCGGGATGGGCCACACCTGGCCCGGTGTCGCGAAAGCGCACCACCACCAGATCGTTCTCCTGAGCGGCCGAAATGCGCAGCTCGCGGCGCGGACTGCTTTGCAGCGCCTGCCGGCTGTTGCGCGCCAGATTGACAAAGACCTGGAGGAGGCCCTTATGGTCCGCCTCGACCAGTGGCAGGCCAGGTTCGACGCTCCAAGTGACGCTGATGCCGTCCTCGCGCAGTGGCGGTTCGATGACGATTCGCGTTTCGTCCAGCACTGTGCCCAGGTCAGACACAGCGCGGCCCCGCGCAGTCGGCGCGCGCAGGCCGGAGGATGCGATTCTTTCCAGACCCTGCAGTAGTGTTCCCAGCACCTGGTAGTGCTGGTTCGAGGCGGTCGAACCGCCGTCCGCGGCCAGCGCGGCGTGAGCCGTGGCGGCTGCCGAAGCCAGGTTGCGGATTTCGTGAGCCATGGCGCCGATGACAACGCGCGTCGTGGCCATCATCGAATCGAAGCCGGCATCCTCGCGGTCGCGCAGGTTTTCGGATGCGTCCCAGATCACTGCGGCCAGCCCCGGTCCGTTGGAGCCGGCGTAAGTGGAAAGCCACACGTGCGCCTGGAATACCTCGCCGCCGCGCCGCTGTCCCTTGCATTCCACGCCGGTGCGCATAAAGCCGCCGGCGCGGTCGCTACGGAGCATTCGCTTGAGGATCGGCAGGTAGGGCTCCACGGCGACGCCGGCGAGCGTTTGCCCTTCTTCAAAACCCAGGAGCTGGCGCGCCGATTCGTTCGACAGTACCACCGAGCCCTGTGCGTCGAGCGTGAGGATCGCCAGCGGACTGGTGTCGATGAGCACGAGCAGCCGTTCCTCCGCTTCCTGCCGCAGGCGGATCTGAGTGTCGCGTTCCACCAGGTGGCGCTGCAGCGTGCGCCGGCGGCGGTTCAGTCCGACCACGAAGAAGCCGGTCATCGCAAAGCCCGTCACCGCCACCACCAGGCGGCCATACGAGCCCGAAACCCAGTTCGCCGGGTTCAGCGCCGCCAGCAGCCGCGGGCCGGTCACTCGATCCACCCCTTGCAGCGGGTCGAGCGTTTCCCGCAGGTATCCGCAAACCAGCGCCACCACCAGAATCTCGCCGTTGCTCAGCGCCGCCGCGCTGACCAGAATCGGGACCAGGTACAGAAAGCCCATCGAACTATCGGGTACGAACCAATCCAGCCACGCGATGACGGCGATCATCAAGGCCGAAACAGCAGTGATGACCAGGCGATGCGATTCGGCGAATGCGAGATAGCGATCGAGCCGCGACATAGCGGGAGCGATGCCCCGTTAACCATCCTAACGTGCTGTCGCACCGGCAAGGTGAAGCGCCGGTAGGGCACGCTTTAGCTTGCCCGAAATACGAACAAGCGACGTGCCTGCTACCTTCGCCAAGGGCCGCCGTCTGCGACTAGAATAGTCGTTCTATGCGAGTGGGAATGATCGGCACCGGCGCGATTTCGCGAATGCACGCGCAGGCTTACCGCAACATCGGTTACCAGCTGACGGTTTGCACCGACATTCACGAAGCCACCGGGCGCCGCTTCGCGGATGAGTACGGCGCTGAATTCGTGCCCAGCTATGAAGAGGTCTGCCGCCACACCCAGGTGGACTACGTGGATGTCTGCACCTTTCCGGACTTCCGCTTGGCGCCAGTCGAGATTTGCGCAGTCGCCGGCAAGCATGTGCAGGTGCAGAAACCGATTTCGACCAGTCTCGAAACCGCGCGCCGCATGATCGAAACCGCGCGCGGCGCCGGCATCCTGTTGAGCGTTGTCAGCCAGCATCGCTTCGATGACGCCAGCCTCTTCGTTTCCCAGGCCCTCGCCGCCGGCCGGCTGGGCAAGCTGCTGGAATTCGATGGCTACACCAAGTGGTACCGCCCGCCCGAATACTATGCGCGGCCGATTAAAGGGAGCTGGCAGACCGAAGGCGGCGGAGCGCTGATCAACCAGGCCATCCACCAGGTGGATATTCTGCGCTGGCTTGCCGGGCCGGTGAAGCAGTTGTTCGCAGTCTGGCAACTGGGAGCGGTGCATAAGATCGAATCCGAAGACGTGGTAAGCGCGATGGTCGAGTACGCGAGCGGCGCCACCGGGGTGATCCAGGCGGCGACGGCGTTCCGGCCCGGCTACCCGGAGCGCATTGAAATCCACGGCAGCCGGGGTAGCGCCGTTATCACCGGAGACAAGCTCACCACCTGGGACGTGGAGAACGACACCGGCGATCCGCCGCCGATTGCCCAGGTGGTGGCCTCCGGCGCCTCCGACCCGATGGCGATTTCGCTCGCGCCGTTCGAGCGCCAGTTCCTGGATTTCGGAGACGCCATCCGGCACGGCCGCCAGCCGCGAGTCTCCGGCGAGGAAGGATACCAGGCGCTCGAAGTGGTCGACGCCGTTTACCGCTCCTGCCGGACGGGGCAAAAAGTGGTGCTGTAGGCGGGAATGTTTAGAATCGGTTTCAATTCGGTGCGCCATAAGATCGTGTGATTTTACGCTCGATGCGGGCTTTCCGCGGAGTATAATCGTTCGCACCAAGGAGTCACGAAATGGCACGCATTGAAAGCTACCCGCCGGGTTCGTTCTGCTGGTCTGAACTGGCCACCACCGATTTAGAGGCCGCCAAGAAACTCTATTGCGAGCTATTCGGCTGGAGCACGGTCGATTACCCGATTCCCGGTGGCGTCTACACCATGTTCCAGGTGGACGGCAACGACGTGGCTGCGGTGCAAGCGGCGCATCCTGGGACGCCACCGCATTGGGGAATCTTTTTTTCGGTGAGCAGCGCCGACGAGACGGCGGCGAAAGTCGAGCCCCTGGGCGGCAAGCTCATCGCGCCGCCATTTGACGTAATGGAAGTGGGCCGGATGGCGGTGATCCAGGACCCGCAAGGCTCGATGTTCTCCTTGTGGCAGCCGAAGAGCCACATTGGGGCCACTCACGGTGGTCCGCTGGGGCGGGTGATGTGGCCGGAACTGCATACGCCGGACGCAGCGGGATCTGCGGCTTTTTACACTGGCCTGTTTGGCTGGAAGACTCAACCCGCTTCCGGCGTCGAGTCCGCCCAGTACGTGGAGTGGATCAACGGCGAGACGCACTTTGGCGGCATGATGCCCATGCACGGGCACGAATGGCAGGGTGTCCCGCCGCACTGGATGATCTACGTCACAGTGGCCAATTGCGACGAGCGCGCGGCCAAGGCCAAAGAACTGGGCGCCACAGTCTGCGTGCCCCCGACCGATGTCCCCAACGTAGGCCGGTTTGCCGTGATCAACGACGCGCAAGGGGCTACGTTTTCGCTGATCCAGATGACTGCCCGGGGCCAGGCCGCTTAGAGGCCGCGATCGCGGCGCGGGATACCGGGGTCGGAGACGAGGACTCATGGGATCAGCCCGCCAGGGCGAAAGAGAATCGCCCAGCGCGTAAGCGCTGGGATCTGTAGCGAAATCACCCAGCCCCGGAACGGGGCGAAAGAGCGGCCCTGTTCACTTGCCGGCCCGATCCTTTTCTTGCGCCCCGTTCCGGGGCTGCCTGACTCGATGGGGAAGTTCCCAGCGCTTACGCGCTGGGCTACTTTCTGCCGCCCTGCCGGACTCGGCAAGCACTCGTTTCACGGTCCTCCGCCGGCGGTGGGAGAATAGGTTCGATGCGGAGCCGCTACCATTTGGAGCGATCGCCGGTCTAACCTCTCATGACCAGAGTACTGATTGCCGGCGGCGGCCTGGCAGGGCTGGCCGCCGCGGCCGCGCTGGGGGGCGCCGGATTCGAGGTCGATTTGTTTGAAGCGCGCCCGTTTCTGGGAGGCCGCGCCACCTCCTATCCTCTGCCGGCGGGCGAAGGCGAATCCGAGACCATCGACAACTGCCAGCACATCCTGCTGCGGTGCTGCGTCAACCTGCTCGACTTTTATACGCGCCTGGGCGTCCGCGACCGCATCCGTTTCTATCGCGAGGTCGTCTTCCTGGAACCAGGCGGCCGGGCATCGGTGTTGCGCCGCGGCCGGCTCCCGGCGCCGTTCCACTTTGCCGGCGCATTCTTGAAGATGAAGTGCCTGGACGCGGGCGATAAGCTGGCCATCGCCCGCGGGATTTGGGCGATTCGCCGCGAACGGACGCGGCGGCAGGATCTGGACCGCATCAGCATGCGCGACTGGCTGCTGCAAAAACGGCAAACGCCGCGCGCCATCGACCGCTTCTGGCGCCAGGTGCTGGTCAGCGCGGTGAACGAGGACCTGGACTCGATGGCCGCCCGTCACGGATTCCAGGTTTTCTGGCTGGGATTCCTGGCGCGCGCCGACGCTTACGAAATGGGCGTGCCCTCGGTGCCGCTGGCCCAGCTCTATGGGACCGAGGCCTGGCAGCGCCTGCCGGCGGTGCGCATGCATTTGCGCGCGACGGTGGAAGCGATCGATGCGGGCGGCTTCGTGGTCGCCGGCGAGCGGCATACCGCCGACTACTACATTTGCGCGTTGCCGTTTGAGCGGCTGCCGGCGATTGGGCTTCCCGCTCCCGCCTTCGAGCATTCACCCATCACCGGTGTCCACCTTTGGTTCGACCGCGAAGTCACCACCTTGCCGCACGCCACGCTGCTCGACCGCACCATGCAATGGATGTTCAACAAGGATGGCGGGCGGTACCTGCAACTGGTGGTGAGCGCTTCCCGCGATCTGACCAATGTGTCGCGCGAAGACATCATCGATATCGCACTGGGCGATCTGCGTCTGTATTTTCCCCGCGTGCGCGAAGCCACCCTGGTGCGGGCGCACGTAGTGAAAGAGCAGCGCGCCACCTTTTCCGCCGCTCCCGGCACGGAGGCCTTGCGGCCGCCGGCGGCAACCAGTATCGCCAACCTATTCCTGGCCGGCGACTGGACTGACACTGGCTGGCCCGCCACCATGGAAGGCGCGGTTCGCAGCGGATACATCGCCGCCGGCGCAGTGGCGCGCGCCGCCGGCCAGCCCGCCGAATTCCTGCTGCCGGATATCGCGTAGGCCCAATACCGTTGGTGGCGCAGGCTGTCAAGCCTGCTGAGCCGAGAGTCATCTCGGCTCTTCTTGCCGCAGCGCTCTACCGCGCGGCCTTCTTCGCCAGCTTGATCTCGAACAGCTTGGGCCACAGCTTGCCGGTGACGAAGAGGCGGCCGGTCTCGGCGTCATAAGCGATGCCATTGAGCACCGCGCCTTCGCCTCCGACCGGATCGTTCGGGCTGAGCAGGCCGGCGCAATCGATCCACCCCACCACATGCCCGCTCTTCGGGTCGATGCGCGCGATGCGGTCGGTCTGCCACACATTGGCATACACCTCGCCCTTGACCCATTCCAGCTCGTTGAGGTGGTTCACTGGCTGCCCGTCGGCGGTGACCGTAACGCGGCTAAGCTCCGCCAGGGTTTCCGGGTCCCAGAAGCGAAGCTGCGGACTCCCGTCGCTCATGATGATGCGCTTGCCGTCCTGCGTCAGGCCCCAGCCTTCACCCGGATAATGATAATTGCTGCGGAGTTCGAACGTGCCGAGGTCGTAAATGAATCCCTCCTGCGCCTGCCAGGTGAGTTCGATCAGCCGGTCTTTCCAATTCACGATGCCTTCGCCGAAATACTGTCCCGGCACGTCGCGCTTTTCGAGGACTTCGCCGGTCTCGAGCTTCACCTTGCGAATCGAGGACTGGTTGTTCAGTCCCGTGCCTTCATATAGGAAGCCGTTCAGGTAAAACAGCCCTTGCGTGAACGCAAGATTGTCGTGCGGGTAGGTGTGAATCACCTGGCAGGAGTACTCGGGGATGCCGCCGGCCTCGGAGGCTGGCCCGCAAGCCGCCGCGGCCAGGGCGGCCGCCAGAATCAGGATGCGCATATGAGAATCAGCGTACCGCGAAAAAGCGGTCGGAACTCCAGTGGGGCGGACCCCCAGGTCCGCGCGGGACGCCCTCGTCCCGCTGTTGGGGTGGCCGGCCGCGGACGGGGGCGTCTGCGCCACTAGAACGGGAATTCGTTGCGCGCAGCCTGCTGATAAAGGCCAGACTTCGCCAGGTGATAGCGATAGGGATTGATAGGTAAGCCGCCAATGCGCACTTCGTAATGCAGGTGCGGCGCCGTCACGCGTCCGGTGGCGCCCACCGCGCCGATGATTTCGCCCACGCGCACAGCCTGGCCCGTCTGCACAAACGAGCGCGAGAGGTGCGCATAGTAAGTCCGAACCTCGCCGCCGTGATCCACCACGATCATGCGCCCGTAGCCGCCCTCAAACGAAGCCGCCAGCACGACGCCGTCGGCCGTCACGCGGACCGGGGTGCCCGGCGGAGCGGAGATATCGACGCCCGTGTGAAACGCGCCCTCACCCGAGAACGGATCCAACCGCCCGCCGAAAGCTCCGGTCAAGCGGCCGGCAACCGGCCAGATGCTCGGGACCGCGTTCGCCCGTTGAATCCATCGCGTGCGGTCGCTGTGCAGTTCCATTGCATTGGCGCTGCGCAGAAAATTGTACTCTTCCACGCTCTCGGCGAAACTGGGCGTCAGCTTGCCTTCACCCGAAATATCCGATGGCCCTTCCAGTTTCTGCTTGATCCCGTAAGCGATCGATACTTCCTGGGCGTAGATTTCCAGGCTGGCTAATTGCTGATCGGTTTGATTGACAACTTTTTGCAGATTCTGGTAACGCGCGCGCAAGGTGTCCGCCTCGCGCCTCAGGGAGTTGTAATTGGCGACCTTCCACGCCATGCGCGCATAGCTGGCGACGAAGCCGAAAACCGAGAAGCAACCCAGCAGCGCTAACGCAAGAATGGCATAGACAGCCTGGTGTGGAATATGAATACGGCGAAGTCTGCCGCGGAGCGAGTGGGCTAGCACCACGACAAAGTATTCCTGCTTCACAAGTCATCTCCGGCCAAGCCTTGTGAGATTCGGAGGATTATCCGCAAGGCCCAGTGGGACTACTGGGAAATACTATCAAGAGAGCGAAGCTCATACTGTAACAGCCGCTCCTTTGGTTGTCAAGCGTTCCAGGGTGCTTGCAAGTTATTGAAAAATTTGGTATTGTGCTATTTTCCACGTGGCACGGCGAGTCCCCGGTAGCTTCTTTCTTCGAAACCTGGTTGGACGGCGCAGCCTGCTGTTTCAATTGGTGCGGCGCGACTTTGAACAGCGCTTCGTCGGGTCCATCATCGGCTGGGTGTGGGCGCTGATTCATCCGCTGGTCCTGTTGATGAGCTGGTGGTTCGTGTTCAGTGTCTGCCTCAAGGTCCCGCTCGCGCCCGGTGAAGGCACCAGTCATTACGCGCTATTTCTGTTTGCGGGGATGTTGCCCTGGCTGCTGTTCAGCGAAACCCTGCAACGCTCCGCTTCGAGCGTCATCGAACAGGCCAACCTGATCACCAAGACCGTGTTCCCGTCCGAGCTGATCCCGGTCTCGGTCTTCCTGTCGGCGGTGGTCAGCCACGCGCTGGCCCTGGCCCTGGTGGTCGCCGTGGCAGGCTTGGCGGCGCATCGGCTCAGTGCATTGGTGCTTCTGCTGCCGGTTTATGTTTTCGCCATCGGGCTGCTGGCGGTTGGGCTGGGCTGGGTGGCCGCCAGCCTGCATGTCTTTCTGCGCGACACGGCCCAGCTTTTGAGCGTCGCCCTGACCTTCTGGTTCTGGCTGACGCCGGTGATGATCGCGGAAAGCCAGTTCCCGCCGTGGGCCCACTGGCTGCTCGCCGCCAACCCGCTTTTCTACGCCGTGAAAGCGTACCGCGGAATCCTGCTCAAGGGCATTTTCCCGGCCCGCGAACTCGCCATCCTGACCGCATTTGGCGCGGTCGCGTTCCTGCTGGGCGGCCTGTTTTTCCGCCACATGAAACGGGGATTCGCCGACGTCCTGTAGGTTTGCCGCTCAGCTACAGCAGCGGCAGAATCTTCTCCGTGGATCGCGGCTCAACCGCTTCGAGTTGCGCGTAGAGCGCGATCACTGGATCGTCCTGTGTGCGCAATTGCCCGGCCAGCTTGGTGTTGCCCGGGTCCAGCGCCACGCGCCCGATCAGGGCGCTCACCGGAAGCAGCCACTGGGCCCGGTCGCTCACCGTCGAGCGGCTCTGCTTCAGGCAACCCAGCCAGGCGTGCGCCACACGCTCGCGGCTCGGGCCGGGACTCATGGAAAACAGATTGGAATACACCCACGTCTTCTCGCGAAACACTTCGTCGGCCTGCCCGCTGCCGGGTTGCCATGCTTCCACGGCCGCCAGCACACCCTGCAGCCGGGCGCGCCAGGCGTCGGTATCGTGTTGCGATTCGAGCAGTGGTTGCCCGTCGGGAGCGAAGGCCAGTTCCCGCAAACTCAGGTTCACGTTCCGGCACTGCGAATCCTGGCAGGAGTGAAGGCCGGCGGCAAAACCCTCCAGAGTATGGGGAGTGGTCTCCTGCTCCGAGAGCGGCTTGAGCGGCGGCATCACCATCTTCTCGGCGAAGAATGCGGCGGCGCCCCAGCCGAGAAGATCGTTCGGCCGGCCGGTTATCAGGTTGACGGAAGGAGGGCCGTTAGTCAGCAAATCGTCGTCGGCGCAACGATCGCCTGTCAAATGGTGTACCAGGTAGAACCGGTAAGCCTCCGCCAGGGGTAGCGGCGAAAGATGGCGCCCCTTCAGCTCTTCGATCAGGCCCAGAATCGCCGGCCCGGTTACGCCCGCGTAGTAGGTGAACGAGCGGTCGTCGCCGGAAATCGCTCGCAGGCTGGCCGCCAGCGAAAGAGTGAAGGACTGCAATTCGGAATCCTTCAACGCCGCTTGCTGGAGCAGCCGCGCCACCGGCGCAATCTGCGCCGCGGAGGTCAGCCCGTTCACACGGTCTTTCAGAAGCTTGGCCGCATCATGGCGCCCGCTCCTGGCCACCTCGCCCAGCACCTCGTAATAGCGGCTCACATCATAAACCACGATCTCCTCGCACCGGACCCGCGGGATTTCGGGACGCGCGATGGTGAGAAACAGATTCCTGGCCCTCGCGCTATCGAGGGCCAGCATCGGTTCGATGGCGCGCAGACGCAGAGAAAGCCCATCGAGATCCTGCTGGTAGGCGTGGTCCAGAAACCCGCCCGTGCTGCCGATGCGCGTGATGGAGGCGCGTAGCTTGAGCGGATGCTGCGCTTCGGCGGCCCGGCGGAACGCCTCGGTCAACAACTCCACCCGCGTGTGGGGGTCCACTTTTTCGCTGGACGCCAGGCGGATCATCACGTCCGCGGCGAACTCCGCCGGCGCCTGGCGCGCCAGAGTCGCGACGGAGTTGCGATCGACAGTGCCGGCAGCGCCAAGCAAAAAGAGGGGAAGAAGAGACAGTGCAGGAGTCTTCATGGATTCGGTTGCGTACTATATTATTTTAGACGCAGCCGGACTTCTGAAAGACGAAGGACCCAGCCCCAGCAGCTGCTCAGCTCGCGAAGGAATTGGCGGTTGTCAATTCGGACCCGCTCGTCGACCACATGCCATGGATGGACGGCGTGAACATCCCGAATATACTAAAACAGCCGAGAGCAAAAATGGCCAGGATGAGCGTGTATTCAATCAGGTCCTGGGCCTCTTCGTTGCGCCAGAACTGCTGCAGAAATCGCCGGATCCGCACCATAGCCTCCCACACTCATTACAACCCAGACTCACACTGCTTGCAAGTGAATAGTACTGCCGATAGTACTGAGAATCAAAGCGATAGCATTGATTTCGTTCAGAAGTTATGGAGGGTTGTCAACGACTACTATCCAAGGTTATTACGCGGAGTGGGGGTTCTATAATCTCGCGAGATGAGTTCACCCCGGGGAAGCCGCTCGAGCACCAAAAAGACAATCCATTTTCCGGACGGAAGAGCAGCCTTTGGGGAAAGTGTGGAGCGCACCGCTCGGCCGTACCGATCCCCGTTATTGACCCACGTCTGTAAACGGGGCAGGATCCGCCGAGCGCCTTCAGGCTTCTCCCTTGCGAGGCCCCGAGGGCGCCAACGCCAGGAGCTTGCTCACCAGCGCATTGTGATCAAGTCGGACCCCTATTTTGATAGTGTTGGATCAAAATAGGCAGACCGGCACCTGCTTCGCAGGAACGCTCCAGCCCAATTGTACCGCACGCCCGGCCCGGCTTGAAGTGATTTTCTACACTTGCCCTTGAATTCGCCCTGCAATGGACATAGCATGGAGTCGAGGACGCGATATTCAGATGAAACTATCTCTTTTGGTCTCACTGCTGCTAGCTGTCGGCATGGCCGTCTGGGCTGAGCAGCCCATGCCGAAAATGGTCACAGTGGAACCGCTGAACGGGAAGGCGGGGGACGTGATCGTTGCGACCGGAGAGAACCTCCAGAAGGACGCCGTTGCCAAGCTGTTCCTCACCGATGGCAAGAACGATATCTCCTGCGAGATGGTCGACCAGACCGCCACCACAATCAAGTTCAAGATTCCCGCCAGGGCTCCTCAGGGGGCGCGGCTGACGGTGATGGTGCTAACCACTGGCAAGGACGCCAAGTACATCGAGCAGCCGGTCAAAGTCGAAATCGACGAACCGTAAAATCGGCGTGCGCGCCTAGCCGGTTCGCCGTCGGTAAGGAGTTCCCAGGTACTTCCTGGCCTGCTGCGCGCCGTCGGCATCGGGCGCGAAGGCAATCGCTTTGCGGTAAGCCTCCAAAGCTTGCGTGCGGCGCAACTGCAAGTCGTAGATCTGGCCAATTCTCAGGAAGGTGTACGCACCCGTATTCAGGTCCATCTCCGGGGCGGCCGCGACCTGCTGCAGATGGCCGAGTGCGTGGTCCAACTCGCCGTACCAGAATTCGACGGTGCCTTGCTGGTAGTAGATCTTCTCCCACGGAACGCGATCGTAGCCAGGGGCGTGTTTGGATTTGAGCTCCGCCACTTTCTCGACCGCCGCGAGGGCGTTCGTCTTGTCGCCGGCCATGCTGTACATCTGCGAGAGTTCAAGCCGCAGGAGATAGTTTCGCGGGAAACGGCGGATCAGATCCTCGACGATCGGCACCGCGCGGCGCGTCTGGTTCTCCCGCCGGTAGAGCGCGCCCAGAAAGACTTCGGCCTCGATTCGGTTGTCGCTCCCGTGCGCCGCCACGTCCTGCACGATGCGGATGCCCAGCTCTTTGTCGCCATGCATCCCGATCAGAAAGCCCAGCGTGCGCCAGGTCCAGGGAAGGCTGCCGATGATGTAATCGTGCAGTCCCTCCACCAGGCGAGCGTCCACGTTGGCGGGTTCGAGCGCCTCCACCCTGGCGTGCAGGCGCCGCGCGGTCGTGGCGTCCTTGAGCGAATCGTGCCACGCCTTCTTCACCACCCAGTAGTAGTTGGAGCGCAGCCCGTAGGAGATGCCCAGGGCGTAAAGCGCCGCGGCGTCCTTAGGATTTTTATCGATCCGCGCCTGGGACAGCGACATGGCCTTGGCGACCTCGTCCAGGAACCATTTCTCGGTCCGTGCCGAAGGGTTCAGTTTCGGCCAGCGCAGAAACGAATTGTTGCCTGAGACCATCTCGCTTTCGAGTGCGCCATCGCGGCACATCTCCTGGAACACGATGGTCTGCGCCAGGTGATTGTGCAGTTCCGGATCGTCGGGGTGGTGCGCGATGGCCGCCTGGAAATCGGCGATCGATTCGTCGAAGTCGAGATTGTAAAAGTGGACGTACCCGCGCTCGACGAGTGGATCCTCGGCCCACGCCGCGAATACCAGGAGCGAAGACAAGAGCAGCAGGCGCACACCCTTATCGTATCGCGGCCGCGGTTTCAGGTTGTTGAAGGGGCCGGGCCTGTCCAAGCGCGGGCCACCCATTCGGCTTGCGGATGCTAGCAAAAGGAGAGGCCACGCTGCTAGAATCGTTCTTGACATGTGCAACGTGGCACGTTACGGTGCCGCATGATACGGACAATCCGCCACAAGGGACTGAAACGGCTGTTTGAAGAGGACGACCCGAGCGGCGTAAACCCGGAACACGTTGGCAAGTTGCGGAATATTCTGGCAACGCTTCACGCCGCCCGAACCGTTGTCCACATGGACTTGCCGGGGTTCCGGTTGCATCCGCTCAAAGGCGCGTCCAGAGGTCTTTGGGCGGTTACAGTACGTGCCAACTGGCGGGTGATTTTCCGCTTTGACGGCGACGCGGAGGACGTTGATTATGTCGATTACCACTGAAAGAAACCGCACCATGATGATGAAGAACCCGCCTCACCCCGGCCTTGTCGTGCTGCAGGAGTGCATTGAGCCTTCAGGCTTGACCATCACGCAGGCAGCCGAAGTCCTCGGAGTGACGCGCAACACGCTATCAGAGTTGGTGAACGAGAAGCGCGGCATCTCTCCCGAAATGGCCGTGAGGCTGTCCAAGGTCTTCGGCGGAAGCGCCGAAAGCTGGCTCGTGCAGCAGGCGCAGTACGATCTTGCGCAGGTCCCAGCCGGCAGGATAAAACTGAAACGGCTGGAAATCGCGTAACCGTTGTCTCCCGCGCGGTCAGCGACGAACGGGTATCCGGCGTGCGTTTCCGGTTGTGAGCGGATTCGGATCATCAGCGCGCGTCGCGCGACACGCACCGAATGCGAGGATCATGAAAAGGGGACCGGCAGCCAAGCCCAGTGATGACTTAAGGCCCGAGTATGACCTTTCGCAATTGAAAGGTGGGTTCGGGGCAAATGTTACCGGTGCGCAACCGCTGGAACGAACCTGGTGCTGGTCGATCCCGATCTCGCAACCTTATTTCCCGACGCCGAGGCGGTGAATCGCGCGCTCCGGGTGATTGCCGTGGCCTCGCAATCCGCAATTACTCCTAAGCGCTGACGGACGCGATAACTCAGCCCAGTACCATAGCCGCGTGAGAGTGTTCGTTTGTGGGGCAGCTTGCCAAGCTGCGTGCCGATTGACAATCGGTACGCGCGGCGATTATCAATCGCCGCGCAGGATGTCATCCTGCCCCACATGCAAGGAGCATCTTTACACGGTTCACGGTGCCAGATAGGCCGGTCAATGTGTCCCTGGCAGAAGTGATCACGGTCGCGCCGCGGCCAGTTTTCCCAACGCCCAGCGCGCGTGCTCCGCGACCATCGCGTCTTCGGACGCTGCCAGTTTTTCCAGTGCGCCGCGGAACTGCGGCAGCGCGCGGTTGCCCATCGCCACCGCCACGTTGCGCAGGAAGCCGGCATAGCAGGCCCGCCACACCGCGGTACCGCCGTACAACTCGCGGAATTCCTCTTCAGTCAAAGCGGCCAGGCGCTCAAGCGGCGGCGCGAATTGGCGCGGATGGAAGGCCACATCGCCAGTGACGGGAGCTCGGGCGTTCCACGGGCACACGTCCTGGCAGATGTCGCAGCCGAAGACGTGGCCGCCGTTGCCCGAGCGCCGCTCTTCAGGAATCGCGCCGCGCAGCTCAATCGTCAGGTAAGAGATGCACAAGCGCGAATCGACGGCGTGATGGCCGCCAAACGGCACGATGGCTTCCGTCGGACAGGTATCGATGCAACGGCGGCAAGTGCCGCAGCGGTCGGGCGGAGGAGCGTCCGGTTCGATTTCGAGCGAAACCAGCAGCTCGCCCAGGAAAAACCACGACCCCTGCGGCTGGTTGATGAGGCAGGTGTTCTTGCCGATCCAGCCCAGGCCGGCGAGGCGCGCATAGGTGCGCTCGGCCAGCGGCGCTGTGTCCACGCAGATCCTCGAATCGAAGGGCGCACCAGCGAGCTCGCGGAGACTCGCATCCAACCGCCGCAAACCCTCCCGCAGCACGCGATGATAGTCCTCGCCCCAGGCGTAGCGCGAAATCCAGGCCAGCTCGGGGGCGTTGAATCGTGTCGAATAGGGCTGCGGCGCGCTGTAGAGCTTGCCCACGCAAATCACCGAACGGGCAGACGGCAAGAGAGTGCGCGGGTCGTCCCGCATCGCGGCGCGCCGGCCCGTGAGATAGAGCATCTCGCCCGCGAATCCGGCATCCACCCACGCGTGATACGCGTCGCGGTCGTCAGCCGGCGCCGCGCGGGCTACACCGGCCAGCTCGAAGCCGCACGCCTGCGCCAGCCGGTGGACGTCCGCAGCCGTCAAATCTCCAGCCCCACGGAGCGCATCAGCTCGATGGCGTTGCTTTTGCGCACCACGCCCGGCCGCATCCGATAGTCGAAATGGATCTGGCCTTCGTCGATGCGGTCTTCGAAGTGGACGTTCTGGGCGCGCTCGGCGAGCGTGTCGGCGATGCCGGCCAGCGCCAGATCGTGGGTGGTGATCAGGCCCATCGCACCGCGCTCCACCAGCCCGCGCACCAGCGCTTCGGCGCCGATGCGCCGGTCATGCGAGTTGGTGCCATGCAGGAATTCATCGATCAGAAACAGCACCGGGCGCGCGCCGGCGGTCTGATCCAGGATCTGCCGCAGGCGCAGAATTTCGGCGTAGAAGCGCGAGATGCCGCCCTGCAGTGAATCGTTGACGCGGATGGACGCTCCCACTGTCAGCGGTGAAAGCCGCAACCGCGCCGCCCGCACCGGCGCGCCCGCCTGCGCCAGCACCACATTTACGCCCAGCGTGCGCAGCAGCGTGCTCTTGCCGGACATATTGGAGCCGCTGACCACCAGCAGCCGGAGGTTGCCGCCGAGGGATACCGAGTTGCGCACCAGCTTCGATTCCGGGATGAGCGGATGGCCGATCTCAACCGCCTCGAGCAGCGGCGATTCTTCCGTGAACTCGGGGAACGGATCCTGGGGATGCTCGAAGGCGTGGCTGGAGAGCGAACACACGGCCTCGATTTCGCCCAGCGCCGCCAGCCATCGCCGCACCGCCGGCCCCGAGTGGCGCCGCCACTGTTCCACGCGCAACGCCACGTGCGGCGTCCACATAATGAAGATCTCGGCCGCGCGTACGAAAACGTTGTCGCGCGAATCCAGGTACTCGATCAAGCGCTTGAGTTGCGCCAGGCGGCGCGAAGGCGGCGCTCCCTCCGCGGTCAGCGACCCGCGCAGGGAAACCAGCAGCGGCGCCTGGAACGGTTCGTGCTCCAGCAGCACCAGCACTTCGGAGATGAGCCCCAGCTCGTGCGCCGCCCGGTCCACCGCCGCCACCACGTCGGCCACGTTTTGATGCTGGCGGTAATAAAACCAGCCGTTGATGGCGAGCGTCGCCAGAAACAAATCGCGCAGCAACAACCCGGTGCGCGCCGCCAGCACGATGCTGCCGGTCATGCCGAGCAGCAACGTCACGGCGGCCGCCGCCCCGCCGATTCCCAGCAGTGTGCACGCCCAGAGCGCGAGCGCCAGGCCGCGACCGCCAAGCCGCGGCGCCGCCTCGCCCCAGGCGGCGAGCGAGTCCGCATCTACACCCGTGCGCGCGTCTTCGGCCAGCACCGCCAGGCGCTCCCGCAGATCGAGCCGCGGCCGCAGTTCCGCTATCGCCTCCTGCCGCGATCGCACCACCGGCGGGCCGGCCGGCTCCAGCAGCCAGTGCGCCAGCGTTCGCTCGCCGGCGCTCGTGCGGGCGCTGGAAACAAGCTCGAACAACGAGCCTGTACCGAACAGGTCCAGATCCTGCGCGTACGGATGCGCCAGGTCCAGGTAAGCGTCGCCGGTGCTGCCGGTGCCGGGCCAGGTTCCGTCCAGCCGCGCCAGGCCCCGCTCAAAGAATCGCGCGGCGCGACGCTGTTTCTCGAGCTGCCGCGTCAAACGGGCATGGATCGCCATCAGCGCCACAAACGCTGCCCCGGGAATCAGCGTCCAGAGGATGGTGATGTGCGCTCCGGAAAGCGCCAGCCACACCAACACGCCCGCCGCTGCCGCCGTGGCCAGCCGCCAGTAGCCAAGCCGGCGCTGGCGTCTCTCGCCTGCAACCATGGCGGCGCGGCGCTCACTGTGCAGCGCCGTATAAATTTCACGCGGCTCTTGATTCATTTCCGCTTATCTATTCTCGCAGACGGCACCGTCTGATTCTGCTCGACGAAGTGGCGCAGGCCCCCGGCCTGCGAGCCGGGCGCTGCGGCCGGTAAACGAGAGGATCGTCAGCGCATTCGCAGGCCGGGGGCCCGCCGCACTCTGCATGTTATATTGAGGTCATGCCGGGCGGTTATCTCCCCATACTCATTTTCCTGGCAGTCGCCATCGCGTTCCCCGTCGTGGCCATCGTCGCGGCCAAACTGATCCGCCCGTCGGCTCCCTCGGTCTCCAAGCTCGAGGCCTACGAGTGCGGCATCCGCGCGGCAACGGATTCGCGGGGCCGGTACACGGTCCGTTTCTATATCATCGCTATCCTGTTCGTGATCTTCGACGTGGAAACCATTTTCCTTTACCCATGGGCCGTGCGCTATGGTTCGCTCGGCTGGTTCGGGGTGGCGGAGGTGACTGTCTTTCTCGTGATTCTGGTGGTTGGCTACATCTGGGCATACAAAAAAGGTGCGTTGGAGTGGGTCTGAAAGCCGTTCGCGCGGAAACTGTCTGCGCCGTTGATGCAAGTCGCCGCCCTTGAACCCCGGGCCCGGTGGGAGATTCGCCATCGTCGCGACAATCTTCGCTAAAATTAAATTTACTCTTTGTCGGTCTCTGCTGTAGTGGAAACGGCTCTTCGAAGGTCTTAGGATTGGAACGCGCCATGGTTAGCAGGCTGGCTCGCCCGCGGCGAAACTGGCAGCGTCCCTGATCTTCATCCGCGTCGGTTATTTTGGGTGCATAGGAAAGGTGTGTTGGAATGGGTCTGAAATTAGTTCGTTCTTTAATTTTCCCGGTGTTGGTAATTGGAGGGTCCAGTTCGCTCTACGCTGCGCCCATGCTGCGCCTGGTGAGCGCCACCGTGGGACCGGTGTCGATCATTCCCGGCGCCAATGGCGTCAATCAGACGGTGGAAGCGTATAACGCCGGCGACGGCACGCTTGCGCCCGCCGTCAGTATGCCGTCATCGGTAACGTGGCTTAGCGCCAGTGTCGGTGCGGCCCGCAACTGCACGACGACCACCGCCGCCAACACGTGCATCCCGCTGGTTTTTGCGCTGAACACGGCATCACTGGCGGCGTCGACCACCGCTTACACGGCCGTCGTTACGGTCACGGGCGCGCAGGGAACGGTGGACGCTCCGCAGTCGATTACGGTGACCGTACTGATCGGCGGCGCCGTACCGTCGACCCTGAATGTTTACGTGCCGCCTTACGCGGCGCCACCCGCGGCGCCCACCACCGTCGCTGTTCCGTTTACCACGAACAGTTACCTCACTGGCAGTACAATCACCACGCATGACGGCGCCAAGTGGCTGAGCCTGGCCCTCAATGGCGCCCAAAGCTTTCAGTCCACGTACACGTACTCCGTCAACGTAACCCCGCAGTCCAGCAACACCGCGGGCAGCGCTTACACCGGCTCGATCGTCACTTCTGGCTCCAGCTTCGCCCCCGACAACAAGACCATCGCGGTGACCATGAATGTGACCACACAGCCGATCGCGCAGGCCTCCCCCCTCCAGGTGACCCAAAAGCTTGCGGTCGGCGCGCCGGCGCTCACGCAATACATCACCTTGAGCAACTCAGGGCAGGGATCGCTCGCGATTTCCGGTGCGACCGCAACCGGCTCGGGGATCAGCGCGACGGTGGTGGGAGGATTCGTTGGCGTCGCCTTCGACCCGACCGGTCTTTCGGCCAACACCTATACAGGTTCGGTGAGCATCGCCTCCAATGCCGCCAACAGCCCGATCGTAATTCCCGTGACGTTTCAGGTGGTGGCCGCAGGAGTGCCCACCGTTTACTATCAGGGCGTGGTGGATGATGCCGTCTTCGGCGGCAGCGGCTTCACCGTGACGCCGGGCGATGTCATCGCGCTGTTTGGCGAGCAACTCTCCTTCGCGGCGCCCACTTCGCAGCCGCAGCCTCCGCTGGCGCCCATGCTCGGCGGAGCCTCGGTCTTCGTCAACGGCGAGCAGGCGCCGCTGTACTTCTCCTCGTACGGCCAGATCAATTTCCAGATGCCGGTGGATACGCCGACGGGACCCGCGCTGGTGCAGGTGCAGACTAACAGCCAGAGCAGCAATGTGGTTTCGGTCAACGTGGCGGCGCGCGCACCCCGACTGCTGCTGATCTACGGAACCGGCGGCTACGGTGCGATCGTGGATGCCTCGCAGGGCAACGGCTACAACACTCTGCCCATGCCATCCACCGTCGTCATTCCCAACTTCATCACGAAGCCGGCCTCGCGCGGCGACGTACTTACGATCTACGCCATCGGGCTCGGCGCCACTAGCCCGGCGGTGGCGACCGGCCAGCCCGCCCCTGCGGCTGAGCCGCTGGCGCGTCTGACCGTGACCCCCACCGTCATTTTCGGCGAGAGCCTGGACGGGATAGGCACACCGATCAGCGCGATTCCCGCCTATGCGGGCCTGTCGCCGAACTTTGCCGGGCTGTACCAGATCAATGTAGCCATTCCCCAGGATTGTCCTACGGGCACGGTTCAGGTCTTCGCGAAGTTCACCGAGAGCGGCAACACCGTCACGAGCAGCAACTCGGTCAACATCCAGGTACAGTAACGCAATATTTGCGACGCGGCGGTGACCGCCGCCGCGTCGCCACGCTACCATAAGAGTTGAACCCTTTGAAACCCGCTTCTACCCCCTGGCCTCAGGTTTACCTGTGTGTCGCTTTGACCACCCTGGCCACCCTGTTGCTCGAGCTCTCGCTGACGCGCATTTTCTCGGTGGTCTTCTATTACCACTTCGCATTTTTGGCGATTTCGATCGCGCTCTTCGGGCTTGGCGCCGGCGGCGTGTTCTCGTATGTGGTGGCCGGCTGGAAGGCGCCGCTGTGGACCAGCCTGGGCCGCCTCAGCATGCTGAACGGCCTGCTGGTGGTGGGCGCCCTGGTCATTCTGCTGGCGCAGAATAACAACCCCACCAACTGGGACCTGGCGCTGATCTACTTCAGCACCGCACTGCCGTTTTTCGTTTCCGGCGCCATCGTCTCGCTGGCCATTGGCGAGACCATCGCGCAAGTGAACCGGGTCTATTTCTTCGATCTGATGGGCGCCGCCGCCGGATGCCTTCTGCTATACCCGCTGCTCAACGGCTTCGGCGGGGTCAGCGCGGTGCTGGGAGCGGCCATCACCTTCGCCGTCGCGGCCGCCATCTGGCACAGCGTTTCCGGCTCGGTGCGCGGGCGCGTCGGATCGGTGGCGCTGGCGCTGGCGCTGGTGGCGTTTCTGATCGTGAATCAGCGCTATCACATCATCGGCATCCGCCATGCCAAAGGGCAGACCATCTCGCACGAAATTTTCCAGCACTGGAACGTCTTTTCGCGCATCGGGCTGGTGGATCGCAGCAGTGAAGGCCGCTACAGCATCGTGATCGACGCCGATGCCGCCACCGACATCGCCACCTTCGATTTCGACCACCTCACCGCCGGCCAGCGCCACGACCTGATGGACCAGGGCCCGGCGTTACCCTACGCGCTCCGCCCCGGCGCCAAAAGCCTGATCATCGGCCCCGGCGGCGGCTGGGACGTGGCGCGCGCCCTCGCTTACGGCAGCCACGATATCACCGGAGTGGAGATCAATCCCATCATCGCCACCACCATCATGCAGGAGCGCTTCCCCGCGCTCAGCCACGGCCTCTACCTGCGGCCCGACGTTCACATTTACGTGGAAGACGGCCGCAGCTTCGTGCGCCGCAGCAACGACAGGTACCAGGTGCTGCAGGCGACGCTGGTCGATACCTGGGCCTCCACCGCCGCCGGGGCGTTCGCGCTTTCGGAGAACAATCTCTACACCGTGGATGCTTTCCGCGACTACCTGCAGCATCTTACCGACGACGGCGTGGTGGCCTTCACCCGCTGGGGGTTCGATCCGCCGCGCGAATCCCTGCGCCTGATTTCGCTCGCCCGCGAGGCGCTGTCCGAATTGGGCGAGCCGCAGGCATGGAGCCACGTGATCGTCGGCCGCTCCGGCTCCGTCCGCGGATGGGGCGCGCAGGATACGGTTATCGTCAGCCGCAAACCTCTCACCGCCGCCGATTGCGACCGCGCGCGTGCCCTGTTCGCTGCCGCCAACATGCAGGCCATCTACCTGCCCGACGCTGCCATTCGCAACCCGTTCTACGAACTGCTGCACACGCCGGATCCAGCCGGCTTCGAGCGCAGCTTCGTTTTCGATATCCGCCCCGTAACCGACAACCGCCCCTTCTTCTTCTACACCGTGCAGCCGCGCGACCTGCTGGTTTTTCTGCGGACGGCCTCGCATGACACCGCCGATTACAAGGTGAACAAGGCCGTGCCCCTGCTATTCGGGCTGGCGCTGATCTCGGCCGTCGCTACATTGCTGATTATGCTGTTGCCGCCGCTGGTCCTGGGCACGCGCCTGCCGCGCCAACCCGGTGTGCTGAAATTCCTGCTCTACTTTCTGTTCATCGGCGCCGGTTACATCCTCATCGAGGTGGCGCTGATCCAGCGGTTCGTGCTCTTCCTCGGCCATCCCACGCCCGCTCTCACCGTGGTCATCTTTTCGTTGCTGGTCTCGAGCGGACTGGGCAGCGCCGCCGCGGGCCGCCTGACGGCGCACCTGGAGAGCCGCCTCATCAAAGTGCTGGGGTGCGTTGCGATGCTGGCGGCACTGGTCGCGCTGGTGCTTGCCTCGCTCCTCTCCGCGCTGGTCTGGTTGCCGCTGCCTCTCAAGGCGGCGATTACGGTGGCGCTGATCGCTCCCCTGGGATTCGTCATGGGCATGCCGTTTCCCAGCGGGCTCCGCCGTCTGGAGCAGTGGCACCCGCCTTCAGTTCGCTGGGCCTGGGCACTCAACGCAGCGGCGAGCGTGCTCGGATCGGTGTGCGCGCTGGTCTCGGCAATCTATCTGGGCCTGACCGAAACCATGATCATCGGTGGCCTGTTCTATCTCGCCGCGCTCGCGGTTGTGGCTCACGTCCGCACCGGTCAATCCGCCGCCCCCGCACCCGGCGCCAACCGAGTCGTTCTGGCGAGCTAAGGGCGCCATTTCCTAAATTCACGATTAACGTTGTGCTGCGGGCGCGAGAAGGCCTGACCGGGATCCGTAGGGGACGCGCACGCCCGGCCCGGCTCGAGTGACCGGCGTGGGCACCCGTTCAATAGGCGTCCTCTTGTACGCGGAATGCGCTGCGAAGGATCTTCACCGCGGTGCTGGTGCCCTGAGTCCGCACTGTCTGTCCCACCACATGGAGTGCAATCTTGACAGCGTGCGCAGGCCAATCGACTTTTAGTTCAATCCGGGTTCTTGGGGGGACGCCGCGATCGCATTCGAATAACAGTCCGCCACGGGACATATTCATCAGGCGACCGGATCCCGTCTGGACTACCTTGCGCCGCAGGATCAGCCTATACTCGAGGCCGGTTTGGATCGTGTAGCGGCTGTCCGCGCGGCGTTCTGCCGTGAATGTCTGACTCTCCCGAGGGGTACTCGCTTCCACCACTGAAGCCTCTGTATCTCAATTATGGTGAATGTCCGCACCCGTTGGAAAGGCCCACTTGCCCCTCACGGTACTTTCACATGGCATGGAAGATATAGTACCATCTGGTGCGCGGATGGGCGCCAGAGAATCGCACCCGATTGGATGAATTTGCGCCTGCGCGACCGTCAATTGGGAGAAGCCGATGCGACGCAGTCCTGGTGAAGGTTGTGAATCAAGTCCAGCCATTCGGACTTTGACGGTTCATCTCTGCGCGGTGGCTTGCGCTTCCAAACGCCTTCAGAGGGCCGCGTCAAAGCCGAGGTTTCCTCACTGACCAGGTTGACCAACTGGAGGCCTGGGGAATTGAAACGCAGTTTTTCCACGAATTCGTGAAGGCCCCTTTCGGCCGGCGGTGCGATCAGCGCGTCCACCTGTAGACGGAGCATTGTCACGATTTCTGACGCTTCGGCAACTCCTCTTGCGGGTATAGCGACGTATCCGGCCGCATCCAGGATCTGGCCAAGCCAGAAGACAAATCCCAGATCCCTATCGACTATGAGGATATTCTTCACTTGCAGCAACCAACCCTGGCCGTGTGCAATTGATACTCCACAGCTGAGCGATTGATCTTACGTGGGTTAAGAAACAGTGGGGTCCATTACAATGGAAAAAATCCCCGGTTTTGCGGATCTAAGTGCATTCTTTGCCAGGGCTGCCCTTCTCGGGGGAGTACCTGAAGGATAGGCGCGGGCCAAGGTTACGGGCTGTCTGCCACGCGTTAAGCTGTTGGGATGCACGCGAGACTGATGGCCGCCGCGGCCTTATGCGGGTTCGCGACCACCGTGATCAGCGCCGGAGATCGCAGCCAGGCGAAGCCCTGGACGGCGGTCCTTGACGACAGCCACGGTGCCGCCCTTGCCGGCGCCACAGTGCGCATCGAACAGAAGGGCCGGCGCACCGAGGTGCGCACCGCCACCGATGGGCGATTCACCTTCGATGCGGTCCAGCCCGGCGAATACCTCGTCACGGCAGAGCTGAACGGCAAGACCGCTGCCAGTGCGCGCGCCATCCCGCTGCCCGGCGAACCGGGTCTGACGGTGCTCGAATGGACTTCCGGCGGTGAGCTGTCGCTCCGCCAGGACGCCAAGGCTCGCGAGGGCACCGGCGGCGAGCAATTGACGAGCAAGGCCGTCTCCGGGTTGCCGCTCAACAAGCGGGACTTCAGCCAACTCCTATTGCAGGCCGCCGGCACCATGACGGATTCCAACGGAGCGGCGAATTTCACGCAGCAGTTCGCCGTCAACGGGCAGCGGGGAACGGCGGCGGTGTTTGCCATGGATGGCGCGGACAGCTCGGACCCCGAGATGGGCGGCGCCACGTTTTCTAACTTCAATGTCGATGCGGTGGAACAGATTGAATCCAGCTCGGGTTGGATGCCGGCGGAAATCGGACGCGGCGCCGCGGGCTTCACCAACATCATCACCCGGGCGGGAACCAATGCAGTGCACGGTTCGGTGTTCGAATTCGTTCGCAACGCGGCCTTCGATGCGCGCAATTTCTTCGACCGGCGGTCGCTGGCGGATCCCGGCCGCATCCCGCCCTTCGCCCGCAATGAATTCGGCCTGACCAATGGCGGGCCGCTGGTCGTGCCGGGCGTTTACAACGGCCGCAATCGGACATTTTATTCCGTTCAATACCAGGGCTTCCGGCAGGTGCTCGGGACCACGCAGGTTATCCCCGTGCCCAGCGCCGCGGAACGGTCTGGCCTCGATACCACAGCCTTTCCCGGCGACACCCTGGTGGTGCCGGTAGATCCGCGGATCGCGCCGTTGATCAACCGTTACCCGTTGCCGAACGATCCGCAGGGCCCGTACGGCGCGCGCACATATGCCGCGTCGTCGAAGGTAACCACGGTGTCGGACCAGTTTTCGGTGCGCCTGGATCACCAGCTTTCCCCGAAATCGCATTTTTTGGCGCGCTTCTCCGCCGACAACATTTCCGGTCCGACCACCAACCCGACCCAGACGGCCATCGATCCGAATTTCGGCGTACGCTACATCGACCACCAGCGCAACGCCATGCTGTCGCACACCTGGACGCCGTCGGCCAAGTTCGTCGCCGATTCGTCGCTGAGTTTCACGCGAACCACGCCCTCCTTTCCCACTCCGGACCACACCGACCCGGCCTTGAAGTTTGGCGACGGTCTCTATGAAGCGTTCAATAATTCCGCCGGCTCGGTTATCGGGGCGTACGGCAATCTGCTGCAGGCCAGACAGGGCTTCACCTGGAATCGCGGGACACACACCATCAAGGCGGGCGGGGAAGTCAGAGCCAACCGCGATACCACCGTCTTCGGCCTCGGCCCGAATGGCCAGTACACTTTCGGCGGCGGAACGGCATACTCCCCCGTCAACATTCCATCGACCAGCGGCGGGCACAACATCGCGATCGGCGATCCCCTACCGGATTCGCTCACCGGATTGCTGACCGCGAGCGCCTTCACGTATTCGATCGCCGTTGCGCCGCTCCAGTTTGCGCAGGGCGGCCGCATCGGCGACTCGGCCATCCACCGCGATTCCTACAACGCCTACGTCCAGGACAGTTGGAAGCTGTCTTCGCGTCTGTTGCTCAACTATGGCCTGCGCTACGAAATCACATCGCCCATCCGGGAGTCGGACAAGCGTACGTCCAACCCGGTGATGAGTTTGGGAAATGGCGTCCTCCCGGGGTCGGAGCTGCTCATCAATCCTCAACCCGGGTACCGCTGGGACAAGAACGGATGGGCTCCGCGCCTGGCGCTGGAGTGGCGTCCCGCGCCGAAAACCATGGTGCGCGTGGGCGGAGCCATCACCACTCTGCTGGTCAACCTCTGGCAGGACAACTTGCTCACCGGCAGCACCCCGTTCGTCGCCTATCCCAACTTGACTGCGGCGCCCGGCCAACCCATCCGCTTCGGCATGACGATTACGCCGGCGCAATTGCCGACCGTATATTCGACCGGCGGCGCGGACGTGTTCGCTTCGGGTGATTCCAAAAAGGTGCCGGGCAACACCGTCATGGACGTGGACCGTTTCGAACAAGGCCTGGCTGCGCTCTCGCCCGATCACCAGATCACGCCGCTGGCGGTTGCCGGAATTTCGCCCCCCTTTCAGGGCGGATACATAGGCACCTGGACCACGGGTATCGAACAAAAGGTGGGGGGCGCCGTCCTCAGCGCAGGGTATGTGGGAACCGCAGGCATCAAACTGCCCTCGCTGGACTACCCAAACGGCTACAGCGGCGCCGATCCTGCTTTCGCGCCATACACGCAGTTCGATTCGAGCGGCCAGGTGGTGGGCGGCTATGGACCGGTGAACTGGATGACCAACCGTTCGCATTCGGCGTACCACGCGCTGCAGACCTCCGCCCAAAAGGATCTGACCGCCTCCGGTCTCGGATTTCAGGCGAGCTACACGTTTTCCAAATCGATCGACGACACCAGCGCCGTGATCGGCGGATTCGTGAACGGATCGTCGGGCGCAGTTTCCCAGACGCAGGCGCAGAACCCGTTTGACGCGCGCGCGGACAAGGGGCCATCGTCGTTCGACATCACCCAGGCCTTCACCTTCAACCTGTTCCAGGACCTGCATGCCGACCGCCTCCCCGTGCTGCGGCTCCTCGGCAGGAAAGCCACTGCCGGATGGCAATTGTTGGGCATCGGCACCTTCCTCACCGGGTCGCCGTTCACCATCTATTCGGGCATTCAGCAAACCGGCGCCGGCGCGGGCGGAGCGGACCGGCCGGATCAAATCGCCGCGCCGGTGCTCTCCACCAGCCGCACCATCCGCGAGGATTACTTCGGCGAGGGCGCCGCTAACGCCTCCTTCTTCAGCATCCCGATTGGTGTCCCGGGCGGGACCGGTCCGAACCAGGGTCGCTTCGGCACGCTGGGAAGAAACACCTTTCGTGGACCCGGCTTGCGCAACTTCGACATGGCGCTGGTCAAAGACACCCCGCTCGGCATGCGCGGCGGCGCCGAAGTCGCGTCGCTCCAATTCCGCGCCGAGTTCTTCAACGTGTTCAACATCGTCAACTTCGGCCTGCCCTCCAACATCCTGCTGGGCCCCGGCTTTGGCGAGATCAGCCGCACCGCCGGTTCTTCGCGGCAGATTCAGTTTTCGTTGAAGGTGATTTACTGACCTCCCGTGGGGCAGACTCCCTGGTCTGCGCGGGCCCCCCCGGACCCGCTCGCCTTCGCAGTTAGCGGCCAGTGTCTCGCGCGCGGACGAGGCCGGGAAAAGCATGTGGCGCAGGCCGTCCGGCCTGCTGTGTCGAGAGTCATCTCGACATTTCTTTTCTCTGCGCCGCCCTTCGTTCCCGGTTAACACTCCCGCTTCGGCACGCGTCCTTCCCGCAGATTGCATTTCCCGAGGAGGGACAAAAGGATGCGAAACGTACTGCGAATTACCGCGCCCGCGGCGCTTCTGGCGCTGGCCGGGTCGTTATTTGCTGGCGGCTTCTACATGCAACTGGGGAACCCCGAAGCCAGCCCGGAAGCCCGTAAACTCAATGCAGTGGTCACTGTTAGGTCGGTTGGTTGCGTGGAACCCGGCTCGACCAAAATCAGCGCCACCGCCATCGGTACCGTGAATGGAGAGCAGCGCGAGATCCCGCTGAAACTGGAAGCGCTCTCCACGCCCGGCATGTTCGCGCTCACTCAGCAGTGGCCGAAGGAGGGCCGCTGGGTGATCCGCCTGGAGGCTACCAACGGCAGCCGGTTCACCACCTCGCTGGTGACCGCCGGCCCGGATGGCGTAGACCGCTTTCACGACAAGGCAGGCAATCAGCAATTCAGCTCGTCCGACATCGAGGCCATGCTGCGGCAGTAAGATGCATGTAATGCTGGTGAGCATTCCCGAACCGGCCGAAGACGAGCCCCTCATTCACCGTGCCGCGGGCGGCGACCGCGCCGCCTTCGGCGAACTCTACCTGCGGTACGCGCGCATGGTTCACGCCATTCTGCTGGCGCGCGTCCCGCGGGCCGACGCCGAGGACCTGGTGCAGGATGTCTTCATGACGGCCATGAATCGGCTGGCGGAGTTGCGCACCGCCGCGGCCTTTCGCGGCTGGCTGGGCGCCATTGCGCGCCGCCGCGCCATCGACTATTTCCGGGACGGCCATCGGCGCGCCGGGCTTTCGGTCAGCACGGAGATCAGGAGCCACGCAGCCGCCAGCGACCAGGCGGTGGTCACCCTGGACCTGGTTCGCCGCCTTCCCGAAGCGTATCGGGAAACCCTCATCATGCGCCTGGTGGAAGGCATGACCGGCCCGGAGATCGCCGGGCAAACCGGCCTCACCCCGGAATCGGTGCGCGTGAATCTGTGCCGCGGCATGAAGATGCTGGTGGAATTGTGGAAAGGCAACGCCCATGCGTGAAGACTATCTTTGGGACCGATCCGGGCCGCCCGATCCGGACATCGAGCGCCTCGAAGCGGAGCTTTCGACCCTGCGCTACCGGTTCGATCGTGGCTTACCCGGCGCGCGGCGGCGGCCGTGGCTTGGCTGGTGGCTCGCTACAGCGGCCGCTGTGCTGCTGGCGGCCACGGCACTGCTGTTTCGCGGCGCCGGTGCGCCCGCCGCTCCCACCGCCTGGCGCGTGGGTAGCGACGCCGTGTTGCAAGGTCAGGTCCTTCGCGCCGGGGCCTCTCCGGTGACTCTCGAGTCCGAAGCGGTGGGCCAGGTAGACCTGGCCCCCGGCTCGGAGCTGCGCGCCGCCACCAGCCGCCAGTTAGAGTTGCGCCGCGGCCGGCTGCACGCCTTCATCTGGGCGCCGCCCCGCGAATTCGTGGTGGAAACGGCCTCCGCCCGCGCGGTGGACCTGGGCTGCCAGTATACGCTCGACGTCGATGGCGCAGGCAATGGGCTGCTGCGCGTCGAAACCGGCTGGGTCGCGTTCCAATCGCACGGGCACGAATCCTTCATTCCCGCCGGCGCCGAGTGCCGCACCAGTCACCAGAATGGCCCAGGCATCCCGTTCTATGAGGATGCGCCGGAGGCTTTCACGCACGCGCTTGCTGGATACGAATCCGGCGAGAGTGCAGCGCTGGTCCGTGTGCTTGCCGCCGCCCGGCCGCAGGACGGCCTGACGCTTTGGCACCTGCTGCCGCGCGTTCCCGCCGCCGCGCGCGGCGCCGTTTTCGACCGCTTCGCCCAACTGGTTGGCGCGCCGCACGAACTGCGCGCCGGTGCCGTCCGCGGCGACGCCCACACGATGGACTTGTGCTGGAACGCTCTCAACCTGGAAAACACCGGCTGGTGGCGCGGCTGGGAACGCCCCTGGCAGTAGCGGGAACTCGTGGGGCAGACCCCCTGGTCTGCGCGGGTCCCCCTGGACCCGCTGTCTGCCGACGAATCAAGTGCCTGCCGGGCCCGAAAAGCCGGCCAGGGGGCCGGCTGCAGACGAGGGCGTCCGCCCCACAATTTAAGCGGGTGTCCGCCAATGGAAAAACGAGTGGCATTGGGCTGTCCAGGCTGCTGAGCCGAGATTCCTCGCGGCTTTTCTTCCCGCGCTTGACCCAGGATCGACAGCCTTTCCCAAACAGCCCGTGATATTCTGTCTGGGTGCCAAAGCCCCCCATGGCTCTGCTTGGATTGTTCCTGGCGGCGAGCGTCGCATCCGCGCAAGCCGGCTCGCCGTGTACTCCGCAGAAGTCGGTCGATGTTCTGACGCACCGGTACAATAACTACCGCACCGGCGCCAACCTCGACGAAACCTGTCTTACACCTGGCAACGTCAATGCGAAGACCTTCGGCAAGCTATTCACTCTTAGCGTGACCGGTCAGGTCTATGCCCAGCCGCTGATCGTCACCAATTTCGAGATTCAGGGCCAAACGCGCAACGTGTTGTACGTGGCCACGATGGAGAATTGGGTTTATGCCTTTGACGCGGACGGCGGCAACCGGGACGAGTTCGGCGTCCCGCGGCCATTGTGGAGTCAACAGCTCGGCCCGCCGTTGCCGGTCAACCGGATTCCCAGAGATATTGGCGCGTTCCTGGGGAAATACAACATTGAACCGTCCGTCGGGATCACCAGCACGCCGGTCATCGATCGGGAATCGAGCACCATTTTTCTCGTCGCCAAGATCGCCAGGACAGTCGCGGAGCAAGTGGATTGCGACAAACAGGTGGCAACCCCGCAATGCCCGGTGGAGAACAGAATCTTTGCGCTCGACCTCCACACCGGACAGACGCGCCAGTCGCTCGAGATCCAGCTTCCGCCTCCGGAACCATCGCAGACAGGACCGGGCAATCCCCATCCGTGTGGCGCGCTGGACGACAGGCAACCAACCCCAACCGACGCCGGACGCATCAACCTCCAACGCCCGGCGCTGCTGCTCACCAGACGGCCTGCGGACAAAACACTGCATATATACCTGGGATTCGGCTCCCACCAGGACGCGCCATGCCCGATGTATCACGGAATGCTGATTGGATTTGAGTTCGACCAGGTCACTTACAAACTGAGTCAGATTCCTGACCGGTTCTTAGTTTCAAAACTCGGCCAGACCGACACCGGTGTCATCAAAGACCCGACTAAGCTGGGAAAGGGCGGTATCTGGCAGGCTGGAAACGGCCCCGCGGCCGACGACGATGGCAACGTCTATGTGATGACCGGCAACGGCAGTTTCGAGAAAGACCAGCAGTACGGCAGCAACTTCGTCAAACTCAGCCCCGATTTGAAGCCAGTCGGTTGGTTCGCGCCCTGGAACGTCAATCTCCTGAACGACGACAATCTCGATATCGACCTGGGTTCTTCCGGTCCCGTTTTGCTGCCCGGCACCGATGAAGTGGTTGGCGGCGGAAAGCAGGGCAAGCTGTACCTGGTGAAGCGCTCATCGCCGGGCAACCAGCAGAAATGGGGCTGGCCGCACGCTCACACGAATCCTCCCATCCAGTTTTTCTGGGCCGCGCGCCGCTGGCAGCCCGAGTTTATCTATGGCTGGTTTCCGATCAGTCTGTTCGCATTCGCCACCGGCTACCACCACATTCACGGATCGCCCGCGTTTTGGGGCGAACTCGATTCGCAAAACAGCTTGCAGCGCGGATCCCTTTACGTATGGCCCGAGCGGGATAACGTGAAAGCGTTCGCGTACAAGAAAGACCCCGCCGGCAAAGATGGCAAGTTTATACCGAAGCCTGCTGCAATTGGCCCCCGGGCCGGACTCGGCATGCCCGGCGGCTTTCTCTCGATTTCAGCAGACCACATGCAAAACGGAATTTTGTGGGCCGCTCTGCCCCTGCATGACGACGCGTGGATCGACATCGTCCGCGGCGCTCTCCGCG
>Ga0209415_10000172_pt1 | contig 106581 bp, 94 predicted proteins | sample PeaSoiSIISIP2007_FD_187696 | JGI IMG/M metagenome (GOLD analysis project Ga0209415, IMG submission 187696) | Peat soil microbial communities from Weissenstadt, Germany - SII-SIP-2007 (SPAdes) (version 2) | ecosystem: Environmental > Terrestrial > Soil > Wetlands > Peat | place: Germany...
TATCCCTCGGCGTGGGATACTCGGCGCGTGGCGTAGCCACTCTATGAAATTTCACGGTATTCGGATAGGCTCTAAGAGGGTCTACTGATTCCTCGGAAGGCAGGACTGCGTCGGCAGATCTTGCCACCTGGCGTGCTGCTGAGAAAATTCTCGCCAAGTGGACATATGATTCAACCCAATATGGGGGTGAGGTCCACACAGATTTGGGACTGCTTGTGAAACTTGTCGAACGAAGCGTTGCGTATGAGCTGGCATCGGAGCGTGAAAGAAAAAGAATGAACAGCGGGTTCATTTTTAGGCCTGTTGAGCTCAAGTGTCGTGTTGTACATGCTGGAAAGGCATTTTCGGATCAACTCGTTGTACGTTATATCTATGACCTCTTTTCAATGATGAATCTCGCTTCTCCAGGCTGCTGTTCCTTTTATGGTGCAGCGATAAAAGGGGATTCAAGGTCGAACGAAATCAGCCTCTCAAATAATTGCTTCGAATGGGCATGGTCGAGCAGCCTCGACAGGGGTTGGAACACTGTCGATGCGATTAATCTGGAAACAGTAGCCACTTGGTATAAGGCACTGGGGCTTGGACTTAGGCAACGCGCAGAAGCAAGGATTGAGCGTGCATTATTTTGCCTCCTACACGTGGCCAGAAACGATACCCTCCATCCCGATAACGTGGTCTGGTTGGCACACGGTTTAGAGGCGCTCTTTGAAACATCGAGTGAGCGCAGTCAAAACAGCCTCATTACTAGGTGCTCCAAACTTCTCGCTCCACCCGAAAAGAAAGAGAAAGAAATAAGGGATAGGCTTCGTGCTTTCTACTCACTTAGAAGTTCATTCGTGCACGGCGGCTTCCCTATTACTCACCCGCAAAGAAACGAGCTGTTCGATCACTCAATAGAAGAAGAGCACGGGCGGATTATGGACAGCATGGATGCTGGCGCATCAATGTTAGTTGGCTCCATTCAACAGCTTATTCGTAACGGCTGGAAGGAGTTGCGATACTCCGAGACGTTTTCGCCCGTAACTATTTCGAATAATCAAACGAACGAAGATATCGATTCGCACTCCTCTCGCGCTCACCCTCCGCGTTAGATTATCAGGGGGCCGTTTTCGGCGTCGGGGCGTGTAGGAGCGAAACGCCAGCCAGGACCGCGAGGACGCCGAATACTTCGCTGCGCGGCGGGACGTTTCTGAAGAAGACGAAGTCCCAGAACAACGCGACGACCGGCACGACGTAGGTCACGGCGCTGGCGCGCACGGCGCCCCACTCGCGGATCAAGTGGAAGTAAATGAGAAAAGCGGCCGCCGTGGAGAGCACGCCGAGGTAGGCGACGGAGACGAGCGCTACGGGAGAGCCGAAGACGACTTGCGCGGACGGCCACGGCTCCGAGGCGAGCGAGACGGCGGCGAGAAAGACGACGCTCGCGCAATTTTGGTGGAAGGCGTTCGCGCGAAAATCCGCGCGCGCGGAGCCGGACAGGAGCGAGCGCGTCATGCGCGTGCCGATCCCGTACGAGATCGCCATGACGAAGACGGCGGCGGTGCCGAGGAGCTCGTCGCGCGTGCCGGAGAAGCGGATGAGGGGCGAGCAGATCACGGCGATGCCCGCGAAGCCGAGCAGGAGTCCGGCGGTGCGGCGGCGCGTGAACGCTTCGGCGCCGAGAAACAGGCCGAAAATAAAAGTCCACAGCGGCACGGTGCCGTTGATGATGCCCGCGAGTCCCGGCGAGATGCGGCGCTCGCCCCAGAACAGGAAGGCGAACGGGATGCCTTGCGCGAACAGGCCCGCCAGCCACATGCGGCGCATGAGCGGGCCCGGAACGCCGAGCTTGCGGCGCTGGAGCGCGAAGACCGCCGCGAGGATCGCGAGCGCGACGGCGACGCGCAGCATCGCGCTGAAGGACGGCGGAAAGACCGCGACCGCGAACTTGATCGCGACGAAGGAGCCGCCCCAGAAAGCCGCAAGCAGACAGAAGAGAAGGATGTCGACGGATTTACGCGACACGGCGCGCTCCCTCGAGAGCGAGCAGGCGCCGCTTGCGCGCCACGCCCCAGCGGTAGCCGCGCAGGCTCCCGTCCGAGCCGACGACGCGGTGGCACGGCACCGCGAGCGCGACGGGGTTTGTCGCGATGGCGCGCGCGACGGCGCGGACCGCACGCGGACGGCCGAGCTCGCGCGCGACGTCCGCATACGACTTCGTGCGGCCGCGCGGGATGCGGCGCAGAGCGTCCCAGACGGCGCGCTGGAAGGCCGTGCCGCGAAGATCGAGAGCGGCGCGCGAGAGAGCATCAGCCGAAACGCCAGCGCCGGGACGGAGAACGGCGTGCGGAAACCGAGAACGAAGACGAGAGAGCAGCGCGCGACGAGCGCCCCCGATTTCGGCCGAGCAAACGCCGCGCGTCGTCGAGGCGATCAACAGCGTGCCGACGGGCGAAGCGCAGAACCCGTAGGCGATCGTCTCGCCGCGGCCGCCGCGCGCGTAGGCGCCGGGAGTCATGCCGAGAAAATGCCGCGCGCCGTCGTAGAGACGGCTCGGCGCATTGAAGCCGGACGCGTATTGGGCCTCGACGACGCCGGACGAACGGGAACCGCGCTTGAAAGTGTCGAAGCGGCGCGCGAGGGCGAACTTCTTCGGCGTCAGGCCGACGTGGCGCGCGAAGAGGCGGCTCAATTTGAACGGCGAGACGTTCAGCTCGCGCGCCACGTCCGCGACGCGGAACGGCTCCTCCGCTTGCACGAGACGCGCGACGCGGCGGCACGCCTCGCGCGCCAGGCGCGCGTCGGCGGCGGGTCCGCCCTCGGAGCGCGGGCGGCAGCGGCGGCACTCGCGGTAGCCCGCGCGCTCGGCGGCGCCGGGATCGCGGAAGAACTCCGCGTTGGCGCGCAGCGGACGCCGCGCGGGGCACGACGGCCGGCAGTAGACGCGCGTGGTCCTCACGGCGAAGACGAACGTCCCGTCGGCGCGTTCGTCGCGCGCGGCGACGGCGGCCCAAGCCTGGTCGGTGTTTTTGGTCATGCGCGCAGTGTAGCGGGAACGCCGGCCGCGCCTCTTCCCGCTTCTTGCGTCAAACTCGGGGCGCCGGAAAAGAAAGCCCGAGCCGTCTTTTGCGCTCGCCGGGAATCGAACCTGGATATCTGCCTTCGCAGGGCAGCACACTATCCTTTGTGTTACGAGCGCAAGAGAAGGCCCGGGGAAAGCCGATTATACCTCATTCAGCGCCGGGCGAGCCAGGCGACCGTCTCGACGTGGTCGGTGTGCGGGAACAAGTCCACGCCGACGAGCCGCTCGACCGAGTAGCGCGGGCCCAGGGCCTTGAGGTCGCGCGCGAGCGACTCGGGGTTGCAGGAGACGTAGAACAAGACGGGCGGGGCGTCCTGGAGCAGGGCCGCGACCGCGGCCGCGTGCAGTCCCGCGCGCGGCGGGTCGACGACGGCGGCCTCGGGCTTCATGTCCAGGAGGGCCGGAAGAAGAAATTCGACCGGGGCATTGTAGAAGTCGCAGTTGGAGAGATGATTCAGCTCGGCATTGGACTTGGCGTCGGCGACGGCGGAAACATTCGACTCCACGCCGACGACCTTCTCCACCGCGCCCGCCAGCGAGAGCGCGATGCCGCCGCCGCCGCAGTAGAGATCGAGGACGGCCTTCGCCTTCAGCTCGCGCGTCCAGTCGCGCAGGAGCGCGTAGAGCTTCTGCGCGCCGAGCGTGTTCGTCTGGAAAAACGACTGCGGCGAGATGCGGTAGTCGACCGAGCCGTCAGGAAACTTCAGCGTCTCGGTGACGAAGCCCGGGCCGGTGAGAACCTCCAACGAATCCGAGATCGCCGTGTCGGACGCCTTCGCGTTGCGGCCGAGCAAGATCGTCGTCGCGGGATAGACCGATTTCACGGCGGCGACGAAAGACTCTTTGGGAATCTCTCCCGTCGTCGTGACGAGGAGGACCATGCGCTCGGCGCGGTTCTTCGCCTCGCGCAGGACCAGGTGACGCAGCTGGCCTTCCTTCTTATGGGAGTTGTACGGCGCGACTTTCTCGCGCGCGGCCCACCCCCGCACGGCGGCGAGCAGCGGGGCGGCCTCGGGACTCGGCAGGCGGCACTCCTCGAGGTCCAGGATCGTGTGCCAGCGTCCCTTCGGCTTCATCCCCAGGTGCAGCCACTGGCCGGGCACCGGCGGATAGACGTCGCCGAAGCTGAACTCCATCTTGTTGCGGTAGTTCCAGACCTGCGGCGCGCCCTGCATCGAGAGCTCGGGCAGGCCCTCGAGCCCCTTCAGCGCGGCCGCGATCATTTCCTTCTTATAGGCGAGCTGGGCCTCGTACGGCTTGTCCTGGATCGCGCAGCCGCCGCAGGTCCCGAAGTGGCGGCAGAGCGCGGCCGAGCGCTCAGTTGGCGGACTTGAAGTGGCAGACATCGCCGTCCTGGACCACGTACTCCTTGCCCTCGGAGCGGATCATGCCCTTCTCGCGCAGCACCGACTCCTTCTCGAACTTGTCGATGTCGGCGAACGCGTACACGTCGGCCTTGATGAAGCCCTTCTCGAGGTCGGTGTGGATCACGCCGGCCGCGCGCGGCGCCTTCGCGCCGACGGGGATGGTCCAGGCGCGGACCTCGTCCTCGCCGGCGGTCAGGAACGAGCGCAGGCCCAGCGTCTTGTACGCCGCGACGATGGTGCGCTCCAGGCCGCTCTGCGAAAGGCCGAGCTCCTTCATGAACGCGGCGCGGTCCTCGCCGGAGAGCTGGGCAATCTCGCTCTCGAGCTTGCCGCAGATCACGACCGACTCCGAGCCGCGCTCCTTGGCGAAGCGCGCGAAGTCGGCGACGACGGCGCCGTCGGGGACCTCGTCGGTATTGCCGACGAAGAGCACGGGCTTGGCCGTCAGCAGGGAGAACTCCCTGACCGACCTCGGGTCCAGGCCGAGAGCGCGCGCGGGCTTGCCCGCCTCCAGGCCGCTCTTCAGCGCGTCGAGCACGACCATCGCCTCGCGCGCGGCCTTGTCGCCGGACTTGGCCTTGCCGGAGACCTTGTCGTACTGCTTGGTCAGGCTTTCCAGGTCCGCGAGCATCAGCTCGGTCTCGATCACCTCAACGTCGCGCTTCGGGTCGACGCCGCCGAGCGTGTGCACGACGTCGGGGTCCTTGAACAGGCGCACCATGTGCAGGATCGCGTCGACTTCTCGGATGTTGCCGAGAAATTTATTGCCGAGCCCCTCGTTCTTGGACGCGCCCTTGACGAGCCCGGCGATGTCGACGAAGCGGCACGAGGCCGGGATCGTCTTCTTGGGATGGAAGAGCGCGGTCAGGCGGTCGAGGCGCGCGTCCGGGACGCCGACGACGCCGACGTTCGGCTCGATCGTCGTGAACGGATAGTTGGAAGCGGCCGCGTTGCCGGAGGTCAGCGCGTTGAAGATCGTCGACTTGCCGACGTTGGGAAGCCCGACGATGCCGATCTCCATGAGGGCGTCATCGTATCAAATCGCGGTCTCCCCGTCCTTTAGGCCGAAAGTCCCTCTCGACGCCGGGACTTCTGCCTCTCGACGACGGGACCATCGGCCCGCGTCGCGCACCCGTCACTTTCGTAGGATGCGCCATCATGGACAAATCGCCCCGCGTCGCGCCCCTTTTCGCCGCTCTCTGCGTCGCCGCCTCCGCTTTTCCGAGCGCCGCGCTCGCGCAGGTCGTCGCGGCCCCGGCCGCCGCCTCCGCGGCGTCGATCTCCGCGGCCGCCGCCGCCGCGCCTCTGCGCGCGCCCGCGCTGAACGTCCCGCTGACGTCTCCGCTCGCGCTCGGCGCGGCTCTCGCTTTGCCCGCCCGCGGCCTCGCGGCGTCCGCCGTCCTCCCGGCTCCCGCCGCCGCCGTCGCGGCGTTCTCCGCGGCCCAGGCGCCCGCCGCCGCGATCGCCGCCTCCGTCGCGGCGCCCAACGCGGCCTCCGCCGATTTCGCCGCCGCTCCGGCCGACAACCGCTTCCACGTTCCCGGACCCGCCGCCACCGGCATCGCCGAGGAAGCCGCGGCCTACGCGGCCGAGGCGCCCGCCGCCGAGGCCTCCCCCGCTTCCGCTCGGACCGTCTCGCATCGCGGCATCGTCGGCCGCGTGTTCGACGCCGTCAGAGGCGTGAGCAGCTTCGGCGCGATCTTCGACGGCTCGGCTGCGCGGAGAAGCCCGCCGCTCGGCGGCGCGCTGAGCCTGCGCGAGCACAAGCCGATCCTCCTGCCCAACGGCAGCCGCCCCGACGAGGAGCCGACCCTCCCGTCGCCGGAGCGCGAGGCGACGGTCGTGGTCCAGGCCTACGACCTGCCCGGCGCGCGCGACGTCGGCGGCGTCCTCGAGAGCAGCCGCAAGATCCTGCAGGCCGACCCGGAAAATCCCGAGGCCGTCGTCGCCGCGGTCAAGGCGATGATCGACGCCGACCGCGCGCGCTACGGCGTCCCCAGCTCAGACCTGCGCCTCGTGCACGCGAAGAAGTTCGCCGGCAAGGGCGACCAGGCCGACACGATCTTCGTCGTGTTCCGCCAGCTCAAGGACGGCCTGCTCATCCACGGCTCGGCGCTGTCGTTCACGCTCAAGGTCATCGACGGCAAGCCGCAGGTCGTCGCGCAGACCGGCCAGATCTTCCCGCAGATCGACGTCGAGACGCGGTCGACGATGAGCGAGGACGACATCCGCTCGCGCATCTCCGAGCGCACCGGCCTGCCCCCGCAGGAGGTCGCCGAGAAGCTCCAGTTCTTCGAGGAGAAGATCATCTACTCGCGCGGCGCCTGGCGCCACGTGAAGCTGTACACGGCCGACGGCCTGCCGTTCATGATCGCCGTCGACCTGTCCAACGGCCTCGTCTTCGCCTGGGACAACCGCGCCGGCGCGCGCTCCGCGGCTCAGAACGAGAAGGGCTCCGGCCCCGCGGGAGACGTCTCCGGCAAGGCCGTCGACCACGGCCCGATCCTGCCGGCGGCGGCGATCGCGAACCTGCCGCTCGCGTTCCTCAACGTCACGATCGGCGGCAAGACCTACACGACCGACAAGAACGGCCGCTTCTCGGCCCCCGACCTGCAGATCCCCGCCGAGGGCCTGACGATCGCGGCCACGCTCTCCGGCCCGTTCGTCAACGTCGTCGACGACGAGAAGAAGACGCTCTCCGTCAACGTGACCCTCAAGCCCGGCGACGGCGACGTGCAGGTGGTCTTCAACTCCGACGCGAACCTCGCCGATGAGAACTCGCTGGCGCAGGTCAGCGCCTTCCACAAGGTGAACTTCGCCTACGCCTTCCTCAAGGACCGCGGCCTGACCACCGAGCGCATGGACAAGAACCCGATCACCGTCAAGACGAACATCAACGACGAGTGCAACGCGTTCTACACGCCCGGCTCCCCGAGCCTCAACTTCTTCAAGTCCAGCGCGAACTGCGTGAACTCGGCGTACGACACCGTCGCCGACCACGAGTACGGCCACTACTGGGACGACATGACCGGCGGCATCATGAACGGCGGCCTCTCCGAGGGCTGGGGCGACACGCTCTCGATGTACGGCCTCAACAACCCGATCGTCGGCGAGCACTTCCTCAAGCAGCCGCGCGCGCTCCCCGAGGACATGATCGACTACCTGTCGAACGCCGCGCGCTACGTGAAGAGCCTCTTCATGGAGGGCAAGGACTACATCCGCAGCGGCGAGAACGACTACAAGTACAACGAGTACGACGAGGTGCACGCGCAGGGACAGGCGTGGGGCGGATTTACGTGGAAGCTGCGCAAGGCCATGATCGAGAAGCTCGGCTACGAGGCCGGCATCGCGATGGCCGAGGCCCTCGTCCTGCCCACGATGTTCGCGAAGGCGGCGACCATCCCGGACGCGATGGCGCAGGTCCTCGTGAACGCGATGAAGAAGGACGGCACGCTGGCCTTCGAGAAGGACATCCGCGACATCGCGACGTTCCACGGCGTGACCTTGCCGCACAGCTCGGGCTTCGTCGAGAGCCTGGTCGACGGCGCGACCGGCGGCCTGCGGCGGCTCGCTCTGCACGCGTCCGAGCTCGACGGCGCTCCGGCCGGCGCGGCGCAGTCGCCGCGCGGCGCCGCGGAGCTCGCGGCCGACGCGGACGCGGCCGCGGCGCCGACCGTGCGCGCCACGCTGCGCTTCACCGCGGGGGCGCTCCTGCGCAAGCGCGTCGTCAACGAGATCCGCCGCTACCTCGACGAGGCCGGCGCGTCCTACGACCTGCACGAATACAAGAGCTGGACCTCGAGCGACTACCTGCTCGTGATCACCGGTCCCGAGGACCAGGTCCGCCAGCAGAGCGAGCACGTCTCGCGCTGGCTGAGAGAGATCGAGCGCGGCCGCTGACCTCCCGCGCGCCGCGCGACCCCGGGCGGGCGGTCCTCGCGGACCGCCCGCCTTCTTTTTTGGGCCCGCCCGCCCTATGACCGACGCCTGTGACCGATATGGACTTTTGCGCCGCGGATAGATATGTAATAATGCGCCCATGAAACGAACTCCCCTTTTCACACTTTTGTCCGTCCTGGCTCTCGCCGCCGCGCCCGCGTCCGCCCTCGAATGGACGACGATGGGCGCCCAGGCCATGGGCATGGGCGGCGCCGGCGTGGCCAACGTCCAGGGCCCGCTCGCGGCCTACTGGAACCCCGGCGCTCTGGGCAGGCCGAGCACGAACGCCTACGGCCTCGCGATCCCGGTCAGCGCCGAGATCGGCGTCGAGGGCTCGGTCATCTCGGGCGTCAAGGACCTCAAGAACGCGAAGAGCAACTGCGACAGCGGCGACCCGAACTGCCAAGCCGAGGCTGTCGCGGCGCTGCACGAGCTCGACCAGAACGGCGCCGGCCTCCACGTCAACGTCGGCGCGGGCGGCGACCTCAAGATCGGCAAGATCGACGTCTTCCTGAACGGCTTCGCCGCCGCGGGCGCCGGGTTTCACAACGTCGACTTCGTCAACACCACGGCGGGGACGATCGACAACAACACGTCCTCCCTGCTCGTGAAGGGCGCGCGCATCTACGAGCTCGGCGCCGGCTACGGCCACGAGCTGCCCTGGGTGGACGGTCTCTACGTCGGCGGGGACTTCAAGATCATGCGCGCCGAGGTCGGCTACACGGACTACGGCATCATCGCCAACGGCGGCTCCACCTCGAACCTGTTCTCGGCCGTCAAGGACAACACGGCGACCAGCGGCAACATCGGCGTCGACCTCGGCGCTCTGTGGGACATCAACAAGACCTTCGACTCGGCGTTCTGGAGCCCGCGCGCGGGCCTGGTCTGGCGCAACATCAACAATCCGAAATTCGACTGGCCCGCGACCGCCGCGGCGGACGGCGTCGGCGGGAAGTTCTCGGTGAATCCTCAGATGCGCGCCGGCGTCTCGTTCAGCCCGCTCAACTTCTGGCACTTCGCGGGAGACATGGACCTCACCAAGAACCTCTCGCCGCTCGACGGCTTCAGCAGCCAGATGGTCGGCGCGGGCACCGAGATCGACGTGTTCAACCGCTCCTGGATCAACATCCCCCTGCGCGTCGGCGTCAAGCACAACCTCGCCGTCGCCAACGACGGCGCGACGTACACGCTCGGCACCGGGGTCAACCTCCTGCACCTGATCATCGACGTCTCGGGCGAGATCGGCAACCAGAGCATCCAGGTTCAGAACAACAACGGCGGCGGCGGCGGCTCCAGCACGAGCACGAAGACGTTCCCGCGCGAGGCCGGCGCTTCGGTCCAGCTCAGCTTCCTGTTCGGCGGCTCCGAGGAGCACCGCCACGTCAACAGCGAGAAGATCCCGATCAACGAGCCCGCGCCGAGCACGTCGACGTCACAGCCGGTCAACACGGACCAGATCCGCGCGAACGCGGAGAAGGCCCATCAGGAGTTGAACCAGCAGTCGGCGCCGCCCGCGATCCACTGAGCCGCTGAGCTAGAGATCCCAGCGCGCGATCAGCGCGCCGGCGAGGACGGCGAAGGACGCGTTGGCGGCCCAGGCGGCCGCCCAGGGCGGCAGCGTGCCGCCGACGCCGAGCGCGCGGCCGACCTCCATGAACCACAGGTAGGCGAAGGAGATGCCGAGCGCGCCGCAGAAGCTGACGATGCGCGAGGAGCGCCGCAGGCGCAGCGCGATGGGGATGCCGAGCGCGCAGACGACGACGTTGGCGAACGGATACGCGAGCTTGGACTGCGCCGCGACGAGGTACTCGCGCGGCGAGCCGCCGAAGCGTCCGACGCGGCGCGCGTAGGCGAGGACCTCGCGCAAGGTCATCTCGTCCGGGTTGCGCGGGCGCGGGATCAGCTCGGCCGGCGCGACGTCGAGCTCCGAGACCTTCGCGGCGAACGGCTTCTCGACGACGCCCTGGGGCCCGAACGTCCGCTCCACGCCGTCGTGGAACACCCAGCGCTTCGCGGCCGAGTCCCACTGAGCCCAGGCCGCGTCCAGCTGAGCCGAGACGTCGGCGCCGTCGAGCGTGTCGAGGATCGGGCGCTCCAGGCGCCCGTCTCCCGGCAGGAACAGCTTCGCCTGGACGAAGTGGCTGTCGCCGACCGCGAAGACGACGTCGTTGTACTTCGACCACTCCCACTCCGGGTGCACGCGCTCGTGCCAGAGCTTCTGCGACAGCGCCCAGGCCGCCGGCATCACGGTCTCCTGCGCGGCGAAGGCCACGAGGGCGACGAGGCACGAGCCGCCGAGGACGGGCAGCCAGAAGCGGCGCGTCTCGATCCCGCAGGCCTGCGTGGCGAGCCACTCGCCGCTCTGCACGAAGCCGCTCATCGCGACGAGCGTGGCGAGCAGGGTCGCCATCGGGATCACGCGCACCGCCCAGTACGGCACGCCCAGCCACAGGCACTCGAGCACGATCCCGAACGGGGCCTTCGACTTCACGATGTAGTTCATCTTGTCGAAGGTGTCGCCGAGGAAGATCAGCACGGCGAAGAGGCCGAGGCCGAACAGGAACGGCTTGAAGAAGCGCGCCATCATGTGGCGCGTGAAGATCGTCACTGCTCGGCCGCCCGGCGCGTGAGCCACGCCCCGGCCGCGAGACCCGCCGCGTCGGCCAGCCACGGCGCGGTCGACGCGAGCAGCTCGTGGCGCCGGCCGAGGCTCACGCCGAAGACGAACAGGCCGTAGAAGGCGAATAGGACGAGCAGGCTCGCCGCGAAGTCCGCGCCGCGCGCGCGGCGCTTGAGGCCGAGGCCCAGCGGCGCGGCGATCCAGAAGAAGACGAACGGCGAGAGCGCTCCCGCGGAGCGCGCGGCGGCCTCGACGAGATACTCGAGGCGCTTGTCGCGCGGGACCCCGGCGTCGGCCGCGCGCGCGCGCAGCTCCGGCGTGGCGAGCTCTTGAATGTCCAGCTCGCGCGGCGCGGCCGGCGTCGCGAGCGGCAGATAGACGCGGTAGCGCTCGAAGCGTCCGGACGTGAACTTCTCGGGGTCGGCGTTCGGGAGCTGGAGCTGGCCGTCCTCGAGCTCGAGGCCGACGCCGCGCCCCGGGTCCAGCGTGAGCTGGCCGCGCTCGGCGCTGACGCGCACGGCCTCGGCGCTGTCGGGCCGCACGAGGTAGACGCCCTCGAGCCGGCCGGTCCTCGCGTCGGCGCCGCGCGCGAACATCCGCCACGGCCCGAGCAAGGTGATGACGCCGGACTGCAGGTCGATCTTGGCCAGCTTCTGCCCCGCCTCGCTCGTGCGCCGGCGGAACGAGTGGAAGCCGTCGGGGCCGAGCTTGTGGTTGACCGCGAGGAGCAGGAGCGACAGCGCGACCCCGGCCCACAGGAAGGGCCGCACGATCTCGCGGTAGGAAAACCCGCTCGCGCGCAGGGCCATCGCCTCCCCGGAATCGGAGAGCTGTCCGAGCGTGATCATCGCGGCCACGAGGTACGCCATCGGCAGGGCCAGGCTCGCGAACGACGGCAGGAGACGCGCGAAGCACGCCAGGATCCACCAGAACGGCAGCCCCTTGACCATCGCCAGCGTGAACAGGCGCAGGAACTGGTTCATCAGCAGCACGCCCAGGAACAGGGCGACGCCCGCCCCGAACGTCGGGAGGAATTGCCGCAGGAGGTAGCGCGGCATGATCGGCATTGCGGGATTCTATCAATTCGCCCCCTGGCGACGGGCGCGACGAAACGCTAGAATCCGCGCATGGACACCCAGAAAGCCGTCGCCCACGCCGACTCGCACTATCCCGATTTCCTCGAGGACCTCAAGGTCCTCGCGCGCATCCCGAGCGTCTCGTTCCCGGGCTTCGACCCCAAGGAGGTCGAGCGCTCGGCGGAAGCGACGGCCGCGCTGTGCAAGACCCGCGGCCTCGAGAACGTGGAGATCCTCAAGCTCCCCGGCGCGCATCCGTACGTCTACGCCGACTGGCTCCACGCGCCCGGCAAGCCCACCCTCCTTTTATACGCGCACCACGACGTCCAGCCGGCCGGCCGCGAGGAGCTCTGGAAGTCGCCGCCGTTCACGCCGACCGAGCGAGACGGGCGCCTGTACGGCCGCGGCTGCGCCGACGATAAGGCCGGCGCCGTCGCGCACACGAGCGCGATCGCGTCCTGGCTGCAGACGAGCGGGAAGCTCCCGGTAAACGTGAAGCTCATCATCGAGGGCGAGGAGGAGTGCGGCTCCGACAACTTGGAGCCGTTCCTGGACAAGTACGTCTCGAAGGTCATGGCCGACGCGATCGTGCTGACCGACACGGGCAACTTCGACCACGAGACGCCGTCGATCACCGTCGCCCTGCGCGGCCTGGTCGCGCTCGACGTGACCGTGCGCTCTATGGACCATCCGCTGCACTCCGGCATGTGGGGCGGCGCGACCGCGGACCCGGTGCAGGCGCTCGCGAAGATGATCGCGTCCTGCATCGACGCCAAGGGCCGCATGACGATCCCCGGCGTCTACAAGGACGTGAAGAAGCCCGCGAAAGCCGCGGAGGCCAGCCTGAAGGCGCTCAAGTACTCCGAGAAGACCTTCCGCGAGCAGTCGGGCGTGTTCAAAGGCACGAAGCTGATGTGCGCGCCGAAGGACCTGCTGCGCTCGAACTGGTACTGGCCGTCGTTCTCGGTCAACGCGATCCAGGCCTCGTCGAGGAAGGACTGCGCGAACATCATCAACGACTCGGCCTGGGCGCACATGGGCATCCGCCTGGTGCCCGGCATGGACGCCGATGATACGCTCGCCCAGCTCAAGAAGCACCTGATCAGGAACGCCCCGTGGGGCGTGAAGGTGGAGTTCTCCGGCGAGTCGGCGAGCCCGGCCTGGACCACCGACACCGACGCGCCCGCCTTCACCGCCGCGCGCGCCGCGCTCGAGAAGGGCTACGGACGCAAGTCCGTCGATCTCGGCTGCGGCGGCTCGATCCCGTTCGTCGGCCCGTTCGCGAAGGCGCTCAAGGGCGCGCCGGCGCTGATGATCGGCGTCGAGGACCCGCTCTCGAACCCGCACTCCGAGAACGAGAGCCTGCACCTCGGCATGTTCCGCAAGGCGATCGCCTCGGCCACGCACCTCTACGCCGAGATCGCGGCCTTGCCCGCGGTCAAATGACGCGGCGCCGGCGCTGACGGACCCTGACGGCGGCGGGCCGTTTGGCGCGTCCCGCCTGGGACCTTCGTTCGTCCCGCTCGCGCTCGCGCGGCGTTAGAATGCGGCCGTGAGAGGCATTCTCGGCGCGCTCCTCGTCGCGGCCCCGCTGCGGGCGCAGGTCGCGCGCGCGCCCGCCCTCGAGGCCGTCGTCTCCGCGCCGGCCGCTTCGCTCGCTTCCGCCGGAGCGGCGGCCGCGCTGCCCGCTCTCGCGCTCGCGCCGACGGCGCCGGCCGCTTCGGCCCCGATCATCGCGGCGTCGCCGCTCGCGCTCGCCGCGGCTCCGGCCGCCGCGCCCGCCGCCGCACCGTTCGCCCTCCCGTCTTTGCTCGGCGCGGCGATCTGGACTCCGCCGCAGCGGCCGACGAGCGGCGAGTCCCTGCGCTCCGAAGCCGGAGCGTCGTTCGCCGAGGCGCTGCGCTCAGCCCCGGCCGCCGCCATCGACGCGCCCGCTGCGGAAGCTCCGCCGACCGGCCTGACCCGCGCGGACGCCCGCGCCGCCGCGCCGGCATCCGCCGCGCCCCCGGCGCCGCGCGCGCGGGAGCCCGCGCCTTTCCTCGCGCGCCACTACCGCCTGCTGCGCCGCGTCGTCGTCCCGTTCCTGCGCCTCGTCTACCGCATCGACGTCTCCGGGAGGGAGTTCCTCCCCGAAGGCCCCGCGATCATCGTCCCGAATCACGTCACGTACATGGACCCGATCCTGATCTCGTTCGCGGCCGACCGGCCGATGCGATTCCTCATGGCGCGCGAGCTCTACGAGATCCGGGGGCTGCAGTGGCTGTTCCGCGGTCTCGGCGCGGTGCCGATCTCGCCGAAGGACCCCAAGTCCGTCACGGCCGAGACTTTGGAGCGCGCGCGGCGATTCCTCGCCAACGGCGATACCGTCGTGATCTTCCCGGAAGGACGGCTGAGCCCCAACGGGGAGCTCGGCGAGTTCCGGCGCGGCTTCGAGCGCGTCGCGGCCGGCTCGACCGCGCCGATCATCCCCGCCGGCATCGACGGCATGTGGGGCTCGGCGCTGTCGCGCGATCGCGGAAGCTCGTTTCCGCGAAGCCTGCTCGCGCACCTGCGCGGACGACGCCGCGTGTCCGTACGCCTCGGCCCCGCGCTCGCGCTCGTCGACGCCGACGCCGCGAAGGACGCCGTCGCCCGCCTGACCGCGAGTCGACCTTGATTCCATGCTGACGAGCGTCGCCCTCGCGCTTCTTCTCGCCGGACCCGCGGCCGCGCGCGAGCGGCCGAAGGATTTCGACGCGTTTTGGGACGGCGTCAAGCGCGAGCTCGCGGCGGTGCCGATGGACGCGCGCCTCGAGCCCGACGCGGAGCACAGCGACCGGGACGTCGCGTGCTTCAAGGTCAGCTACGCGAGCCTGCGCCGGACGATCCGCGCGCGCTACTGCCGGCCCGAGCGCGACGGGAAATTCCCAGCGGTGCTGATCAATCCGTGGTACTCGCAGGGCGCGATCCCGGCGCCGAGCGACTGGGCCAGGCGCGGGATGGCGGCGCTGTGGTATCAGGCGCGCGGCTTCGACGTCGACCAGTCCAGCTATCCGCTCGAGAACTCGTGGTACATCCTCGACGGGATCGAGAAGCCGGAGACCTACGTGTACCGCGAGATCGTCGCGCACGGCCTGCGCGGTCTGGATTTCCTCGCCGCGCGGCCCGAGGTCGACGCGAAGCGCATCGCCGTCGCGGGCGCCAGCCAGGGCGGCGGGCTGTCCCTGCTGCTCGCCGGCCTCGACGCGCGCGTGAGCGCGGCGTCGGCCGACGCGCCGTTCCTGACCGACTGGCCCGAGTCGCTGTCGGCGCCGCATTCGCCGTACGCCGACGTGCGAAAATATCTCGCGGAAAACCCCGAGCGGCGCGCGGCGGTCCTCAAGACCGTCTCCTACTTCGACTCGCTCGCCGTGGCCGCGCGCATCGCGGTCCCGACGCTCGTCGAGGCCGGCCTCAAGGATCGGACCTGTCCGCCCGCCGGGATCGAGAAGGCGTATCGGCGGCTCAAGAGCCGCCGCAAGAAGCTCAAGGAGTTTCCCAACGCGGACCACTCGGACGAGGGCGCGGCGCGCTGGTCCGCCGCGCAGGACTTCCTCGCCGAGGCGCTCAGCGCGCGTTGAGGTACGCGCGATCCGCGGCCGCCGCGTCCGGGATCGCGTTCTGCGGATCGTCCCAGCCGAAGACGTCGTAATGCCGGCCGGTGACCCAGAGCGTCGCGCTCAGCGCGCGCCGCCCCTCCGTCAGGCCCAGATAGCGCGCGAGGCCCTCGTGGCCGCGCGCGATCTCCTTGTCGAGCGAGTACTCCTGCTCCGGGGTCGGAGTCCCGTCCCAGACGTTCGGCCGGCGCAGGCCGCCGGTCCCGACCCCGAACTCGCCGAGGCTGAGCGGCGGAATCTCCGCCTCGCGCAGCCCGAGGATGCCCTGCAGCACGTCGCGCCGGAAGTCGTCCTCGTGCCGCACGAGCGCCCGCGCGACCTCGTCGGGGGTGGCCAGGCGCCGGCCCAGGTCCGCGGACGGCATGGCGACGGTGAGATCCATGTACTGCGACAGCGAAAGAGCGTCGAGGCCCTTCACGTAGCGCGCGAGGGCCTTGCGGCCCGGGAGGGACAGCCGACGCGCGACCTCGTTGGGCATCTCGAAGTGGTGCTCGAAGTCGTGCGAGAGAAGGACGCGTCCGTCGAGGCCGAGGCGGCGGCGCTGCGCCTTCGCGAACTCCAGGAGCTGGGCCCAGCGCTCCGGAGAGTAGGCGACCGAGTTCATGAGCTCCGTGCCCAGCTCGAGGCGCACGGGCGGCGCCTTCGGCCGCGCGTCGAGCGCGCGCTTCAGCGTCTCCAGGCTGCGGCGGATCAGCCCCTCGCGGTAGTCGTCGGACATCGGGTCGACGTCGAAGTAGCCGCGCCACGGGCAGGTCGCCCGCCAGGAGCGCCCTTCCTCGGAGTTCCGGTCGAAGCCCGGAAAATACGCGGCCGGGTCGAGGTGCGGCTTCAGGGAGACCGTGAAGCCCGCGTCGAGCGCGAGGCCGACCGTCGATCCCAATTCCTCCCACGACGGCCCGCGCGCGAAGTCGATCTTGTTCAGATCGACGTACGGGTAGGACGGCACGAGGGAGACTTGGCGGAAGCCGACGGACTTGAGCGCGGCCAGGCGCGCGGCCGCGCCGGCGAAGCCGCCGCGCGCGCCGACGTAGCTGACGCCGAGAACGCCCTTCTCCGCGGCCGCGGCCGGAGCGGACAGCGCGAGCAGAAACGCCAGCGCCGCGGGCGCGCCGCTCACTGGATGTTGATGAGCGGGACCGGCACGCTCAGCGTCTTTCCGGCGCGCAGGATCTTGATCTTGACCGTGTCGCCGATCTTGTAGCGGTCGAGCGCGTTGAACAGGTCGTCGAAGTCCTTGACCCGGATGTCGTCGACGCCGACGATCACGTCGCCGGCCTCCGCGCGCGCGCCGGGCGTGCGCCGCACGCCGCGCAGGCCCGCCTTCGCCGCGGGGCCGCCGGGCGCGACTTGGTTGATCACGACGCCGTCCTGGTCGCCGATCAGGTAGTACTTCTGCCCCGTGGTCAGGATCGAGACGCCGATGCCGGGGCGCGACACGTGCCCGGTCTCGATCAGCTGGGGCACGATGCGCTTGATGAAGGCGACGGGCACCGCGAAGCCGACGCCGGCCGAGGAGCCCGAGCGGCTGAAGATCATCGTGTTCATCCCGATCAGGTTCCCGTCCGAGTCGAGCAGGGGGCCGCCGGAGTTGCCCGGGTTGATCGCCGCGTCGGTCTGGATCATGTCGCGGATCGTCACGCCGCCGATGCCCTGCACCTCGCGCCCGAGCGCCGAGATCACGCCCTTCGACAGCGAGTGGTCGAGCCCGAACGGGTTGCCGATCGCGATCCCCTGCTGGCCGACCAGGAGCTTGTCCGAGGAGCCGACCTTGATCGGCTTGAGCTTGTCGGCCTTCTCGACCTTGAGCACGGCGATGTCCTTGTTCGGGTCGACGCCGACGACCTTGGCCTCGAGCTGGGTCTGATCGCGCAGCGTCACGAGAAAAGCGTCTCCGCCCTGCACGACGTGGAAGTTCGTCACGATGTGGCCCTTGTCGTCCCAGACGAACCCCGAGCCCGCGCCCTGCGGGATCGCGAACTCGTCCATGAACATGTTCTGGCCGATCGCGACGTTCGTCACGAAGACGACCGACGCGGACGCGTCCTGGAAGACGCGGATCGTGTTCTGCTCCTCCGGGAGGAGCGCGGAGGCCGGCCGCGCGAGGGCTGCCGCCGCGAGCGCGGCGAGGATGGTTCGGGGCTTCATGCGGCGATTTTATATCATTGCTCGGTGAATTCGCCCTTGCCGCGCTTCCAGCCCGAGCGGGACCAGGAGGTCCATCCCCCGCGCTGTCCCGCCTGCGGCCACGGCGCGCCGGAGACCGCGACGCCGACGGTCGAGCCCGGCTTCGAGATCCTGCGCTGTCCCGACTGCGGCCTGGGCCGCACGTGGCCGGCGGTGGCTTCGGACGCGATCGGCGGCTGGTACCCGGAGCAGTACTACGGCAAGGGGAACGTGCGCTTCAACCCTTTCTTCGAGCGCCTCGTGCGCTGGTTCCGCCGCCGCCGCGCGGCCGTCCTGCACAACCGCGTCCCGCGCGGCCCCGTCCTCGACGTCGGCTGCGGACGCGGCTTCCTCCTCCACTTCCTGAGCGAGCTCGGCTACGAGCCGCACGGCGTCGAGTTCTCGGACGTCGCGGCCTGGCACGCGCGCAACGCGCTGCATCTGCCGGTCGCGGTCGAGGACTTTCCCTCCTCGCCGCGGGAGAAGGAGCGCTACAACGCGATCATCTTCTGGCATTCGCTCGAGCACTTCGCCAATCCGGTCGGCGCGATCGCGCGGGCGAGCGAGGCGCTGAAGACGGGAGGAGTGCTCGCGATCGCCGTGCCGAACTACGGGAGCTGGCAGGCGCGCGCGTTCGGACGCAGCTGGTTCCACCTCGACGCGCCGCGCCACTACTACCACTTCACCGAGCGCGCGCTCGAGGCGATCCTCGCGCGCCACCGCTTCCGGATCGTCCAGCTCGATCACTTCAGCTTCGAGCAGAACCCGTACGGAATCCTGCAGAGCCTCTACAACGCGCTCGGCTTCCGCTTCAACCTGCTCTACACTCTGCTGAAGGACCGCAGCGCGCGCCTCGACGAGATACTGCAGCGCCCGTTCCAGGCCGCGGCGATCGTCCTGCTGCTGCCGGTCTTCCTGCCGCTGGCGCTGCTCCTGGCCCCGCTCGAGGCGGCCCTGCGCTCCGGCGGGACGATCGAGCTCTACGCGTTCAAGGAGTAGCGGACGCGCCGCGTCAGGGGACGGTGAGCCGGCCGCCCTTGATCGTCAGCCCGGGCAGGTCGATGGCGAACGGCGTCTCGGGATTCGGGGCGAGCGAAATCGCGAGCTCCTTGATGGGCCGGAACAGCGCGGTCGGAAGCGGCGAGCCCATGTAGCTCGCCGAAAGGATGCGCACGCGCAGGACGCGCGCCGCCCGATCGAGGTCGAGAGCCGCCTCGAGAGAGACCGGCTTGCCGTTCCAGCGCCCGGACGCGCGGATGGTGCCGTCGAGGATCAACGAATCGAGCTCGAGGCCCGGCACGCGCTTCTGGAGAAAAACCCGGAGATCGTCCGCGCTCGTCTCGAGCCGGTTCACGCTGAGCCGATCGAGACGCAGCAGGCGGATGTCGCGCAGAGGCGAGCCGGCGACCTCGAACCCGTCGAGCGCCGCGATCGAGAGGTTCTGCGCGCCGACCCGGACGTTCCTCAGGGCGAGCCCGCGAATCGAGACGGAATCGGCGCTCACGTCCGCGCGCTTCCAGGCCGACATCGCCGGGACCCAGGCGCCCAGGCTCACGCGCAGAGCGGTGATCGAGTCGTCGCCCTGCTCGATGCGGTCGAAAACGATGCCGCTGCCGCGGATCGGCGGCGGCCGCCCGAGACGCTGGGCGTAGAGCACGGCCGAGCTGCCGTCGGGCAGAGGCCAGCGCTCGATCTCGCCGTAGCCCGAGCGGAACCAGCCGCCGACGTCGGCGATCTCCTTCACGGCCTCCGGCAAGCCCCCGATCACTCCCTCGGGACCGAGCTTGCCGTCCTTGACGAGGACGAACTCGGACAGCTCGCAGAGCCGGTGGTTGACGCCGCGCATGCTCACGCTCTCGAGACCGAGCCGCCTCTGCGCCCAGTGGAACGTCGGGCCGTTGAAGTAGGCGTCGTTGGCGACGAGGGTGACGTTCGTCAGCGGGCGGCTCGTGTCGCGCTCGGAGACGATGAAGCGCAGGATCTCGTCGATCTTCCAGTCCTCGCGGGCCGGCGGACGGTTCGCGAAGATCGGCAGGCTGATGAAGGGGATCGGAAGATCGAAAGGTCCGACCCAGCCGAAGAAGAAGTTCACGGCGCACAGCAGCTGGAGGAGCGCCGCGCCCCAGGACACCGAGCTCGGCCAGGTCGCTCCGAGCGCCAGGGCCAGCGGCGCCAGCGCCGGCAGAAGGAAGCGTATCTGCCGGTTCGGCACGATCGTCCAGAACACGTAGGAGCAGACCACCCAGTACGCGAGGACCCACGCGGACTCGCGCCGGCGCGAGTACTGCGGCGCGAGCAGGCCCAGGAAGCCCAGCGCCCAGAGCACCGGCCCGAGCGGACCCGCCGCGTCGCGGAAGTAGGCGAGCCAGGCGCCTTCTTTCCAGAAGGGCACGGCGAAATCGGAGGAGGCCTGCATCAGGCGCGAGGGCAGCAGGGCGATGTGCGACCAATACCACGGCGCGAAGAGAGCCAGCGCGAGAGCCGCGGCCGCGAGGACCTTCGGCCGCGCGGCCCGGTCCGACAGCGCGCGGCCCGCGACGAGGTAGGCCGGCACGAGATAGCTGAAGAAGCTCCACTTGTGGAGCATGCCGACGCCGAACAGCGCGCCGAAGGCGAGCGACGGCGCCCAGATCGTGAAGCTGCGGGATTCGAGCAGGGCCAGATAGGCGGCCGACGTCCACGCGATGACGGAGAGATCGACGAGCTGGGTCGTGTACAGCTCCTGGATGCCGGGCGAGGCGCAGAACAGGAGGGTGGCGGCGAGCGCGCGGGAGTCCGGCAGGAAGCTCCAGGCGATCGCGAACAGCGTGCCGGCGAGAACGGCGAGGTAGAGCCAGTTGTACCACAGGGCCGCGCGCGCCGGATCGGGCGAGCCGTACGCGCCGCGGATCAGCAGGTGATAGGCCGGCGGAAACGGCGGCATGCCCGGCTTCGGCGCGAGATACCAGAAGTCGGACCAGCGCCCGGCGCCGATCGCCTCGCGGTAGTCGAGCGCGATCTCGAGATGGGTGGACTGGTCCCAGGAGGGCGGGCGCGTGTCCGTGCGCACGAAATGGCGCATCAGCAAGGCCTCGAGCGCGAGGAATCCGCAAAGCCCTAAAACGCTCAGGACCAGCGTCTTGCTCGAGGGGCGCAGCGCCGGCCCAAACTCGTTCACCAAAGCGCGCCCATCTTAGTATATTTTTGTAGAATCCGCGGTCATGAAAGCGGCGATCCTCATCGGCGGACAGGGCACGCGGCTGCGGCCGTTCACGCTCGCCTCGCCGAAGCCGCTGCTTCCGGTGCTCAACCGCCCTTTTCTCGAGTACCAGTTCCGCGTGCTCAAGACGTACGGCGTGCGCGAGGCCGTCCTCTGCGTCTCCTATCGCGCGGCGGCATTCCGGCGCGCGTTCGGCGACGGCAAGCGCGTCGGGCTGAAGCTCAGCTACTCCCAAGACGCGCTGCCGCTCGGCACCGGCGGAGCGGTCAAGAACGCCGAGGCGTTCTTGAACGGCGGCACCGCCCTGATCCTCAACGGCGACGTGCTCAACGCGTTCGACCTGCGCGCCTTCCTGCGCTTCCACCGCGCCCAGCGCGCCGAGATCTCCATCGCCTTGTCGCGCGTGAAGGACCCGACGCAGTACGGGCTCGTGCTCACCGACGAGAAAGGCCGCGTGCGCCGCTTCCTGGAGAAGCCGTCCTGGGACGAGGTCGAGACGAACACGATCAACGCCGGCGCTTATCTCTTCGAGCCGTCGGTGTTCGAGCACATCCCGGCCGGCAAGACCTACTCGCTCGAGCGCGGGCTGTTTCCGGAGCGGCTGGCGGCCGGCGCTCGGCTCGCGGGCTGGGTCGCGCCGGGCTACTGGATCGACATCGGCACGATCAGCAAGTACCTGCAGGTCCATCTCGACATACTGGAAGGCCGCACGCCGTTCAGGCCCGGCGCCGGCGCGCGGCCCTTGCGCGGCTACGACGGGGCGAGGGTCGTCGCCGGCCCGGGCGCGCGCGTCGCGGAGTTCGCGCGCTTCGCGGGCGCGGTCAGCCTCGGCCGCGGCGTGCGCATCGGGCGCGGCGCCCAGCTGTCCGACTGCGTCGTCCTCGACGGCGCCTCGATCGGCGACGGCGCGCGCCTCGAGCGCTGCATCGTCGGCGCGCGCGCGCGCCTCGGCACGCACGCGACGCTCGGACCGGGGACGGCGCTCGCGGGCGGCTCCCGCGTCGGCGACTACAGCCAGCTATGACGACCGAGGTGCGCCGCGTCGAGAAGCCCTGGGGTCACGAGCTGATCTGGGCCCTGGCCCCGGGCAAGTACGCGGGCAAGATCCTCGTGATCGAGAAGGGCAAGCGCCTGAGCCTTCAGTACCACCGCCGCAAGCACGAGAGCCTGCTCGTGCTGCGCGGGAGGCTGACGATCCGCCTCGGACGGCGCACGACCACGGCCGGACCGGGCCGCGCGTTCACGGTCCCGGCCGGGACCGTGCACCGCTACGAGTCCCGCCACGGACGCGTGACGATCGTCGAGGTCTCGACGACGGAGCTGGACGACGTCGTCCGCCTCCAAGACGATTACGGCCGCACCGGAGAAAAATGATGGAGCCCATCAAGTTCGGCACCGACGGCTGGCGCGGAGTCATCGCGCGCGACTTCACGTTCGAGAACGTCCGGCGCGTCGCGCAGGCGATCGCGGACTACGTCAAGGACGAGCAGACGAAGGCCGCGCGCAAGAAGACGCCGCTCTCGGGCCCGATGATCGTCGGCTACGACAAGCGCTTTCAGTCCGACGTGTTCGCGCGCGAGATCGCGAAGGTGCTCGAGGCCAACCGCCTCGGCCCCACGCTGATGGCGGAGAGCCTGCCGACGCCGGCGGTGAGCTTCCTCACGCGCAAGCTCGGCGGCGTCGGAGTCATGGTGACCGCCAGCCACAACCCGCCGCAGTACAACGGCGTCAAGATCAAGATCGACGGCCGCGCCGCGCTCGAGAACGTGACGCAGGGCGTCGAGTCCTGGGTCGACCGCACGGCGCCCACGCGCGCGGCGGAAATCAAGGTCAAGTCCTACCGCGACGTCTACGTCCACTACCTGAAGGGCCGCGTCGACACCGGCAAGATCAGCCCCAAGCTCAAGAAGCCGTTCGTCGTCGACTACATGCACGGCGCGGCCTCCGGGCTCATGCGCGATCTCCTGCCCTCGAAGCACCTCGTCGAGATCCGCGCGAAGCACGATCCCCTGTTCGGCGGCGTGCACCCCGAGCCGATCGAGCAGTACCTCGGCGCGCTCTCCGAGGCCGTGAAGGCGAACAAGGCGATGATCGGGCTCGCGCTCGACGGCGACGCGGACCGCTTCGGCCTGGTCGACGAGAACGGCCGGTACCTGACCCCGTGCCAGGTCTTCCCGATGCTCTGCCTCTATCTGATCGAGAAGAAGAAATTCTCCGGCAAGATCGTGCAGTCGGTCTCGCTCGGCTACCTGGCGGAGCGCATCGCCAAGGACAAGGGCCTCGCGTTCGAGCAGCTGCCGGTCGGCTTCAAGCACGTCGCCGAGAGGCTGGCGCAGGGCGAGGCCGTGATCGCCGGCGAGGAGTCGGGAGGCTACGCGTGGAAGGGCGGCATCGCCGAGCGCGACGGCCTGCTCACCGCGCTGATCTTCCTCGAGATGTGCACGGCGACGGGCAAGACGCCGTCCCAGCTGCTGAAGGAGGTCGAGACCCGCTACGGCGCGAGCGTCTACAAGCGCGTCGACTACCGCATCCACCGGCCGGTGACCGACAAGGCGCTCTGGACGACGAAGCTCGTCAAGAAGCTGCCGAAGAAAATCCTCAACACGGCGATCAAGGAGCTGATCCAAACGGACGGGCTCAAGATCGTCCTGGAAGACGGCCACTGGCTCCTGATGCGCCCGTCGGGCACCGAGCCGCTGATGCGCGTCTACGCCGAGAGCGACAAGGCCGACCGCACGAACGCGCTCCTCGAGCTCGCGAAAAAGTGGGTCGCGCCGAGCCTCGCGGCGCACTAGACGCTATGAGGATTTCCTTGGCGCGTCTGTGCCGAGCCCGAAGGGTCGAGGCCTAGATGTCTGGTCCAAAAAAAGCGATGCTGCTGGCCGCCGGCGCCGGCACGCGTCTGCGCCCGCTGACGTACGAGACGCCGAAGCCGATGGTGCCGGTCGTCAACCGGCCGGTCATCCACCACGTGCTCGACAACCTGCTCAAGCACGGCGTGCAGGAGGTCATGGTCAACCTGCACGCCCATCCCGAGCAGGTGCGCGGCTACTGCGGCGACGGCTCGCGCTGGAGCCTCAAGCTGCAGTACTCGATGGAGCCCAAGCTGCTAGGCACCGCCGGCGCGATCAAGAAGGTCGCGGGCTTCCTGAAGGACGGGCCTTTCTTCGTGATGTCGGGCGACGGCCTCTCCGACATCGACCTCACCGCGATGTACGCGTTCCACCGCGCGCGCGGCTCGGTCGCGACGATGGCGGTCAAGCGGATCGACGCGCGCCTCGATTACGGCGTGACGGTCATGGACTCCTCCCAGCGCATCAAGGGCTTCCTCGAGAAGCCGTCGTGGGGCGACGTCTTCTCGAACAAGGTCAACACCGGCATCTACCTGTTCGAGCCCGAGGTCCTCAAGCTGATCCCGAGCAACAAGGTCTACGACTTCGGCCACGAGCTCTGGCCCAAGCTGCTGAAGCTCAAGAAGCCGATCTACGCGTACGAGACCTCGTCCTACTGGTGCGACGTCGGCAACCTCCCGGAGTACCGCCGCTGCCAGATCGACTGCCTCGACCGCAAGGCGCACATCAACATCCCCGGCGTCGAGATCCGCAAGGGCGTCTGGATCCAGGAAGGCACCGTCGTCGACCCGCGCGCCAAGCTCGTCCCGCCCGTCGTCATCGGCAAGGGCGGCCGCGTCGCCTCCGGCGCCGTGGTCGGCCCGTACTCGGTCGTCGGCGACCGCGCGCGCGTCGGCGTCGGCGCGACGCTGGAGCGCTGCATCCTGTTCGACAACGTGACCGTCGGCGACGGCGTGCGCCTGACCAACTGCATCATCGGCCCCAACGGCAACGTCAAGGAGAACATCTCCGTGTACGAGGCCGCCGTCCTCAACATCCGGCAGTAGGCTCCCCTCCGACGGGAAATTTGTATAATCCCTGTTCTGCCGTCGGCGGCCGAAGCCGCCCAAAGCACGGCAGCGGAGGACTCACGACATGCAGCGTAAGGGCAAGTTCTTTTTCAATTCCGAGTCGGTGACCGAAGGCCATCCCGACAAGGTCTGCGACCAGATTTCCGACGCCGTGCTCGACGCGGTCCTCGCCGAGGACCCGACCGGCCGCGTCGCCTGCGAGACGTTCGTCGCGCGCGGGCTCGTCATCGTCGGCGGCGAGATCACGACCAAGAACCTCATCGACGTCGACAAGCTGGTCCGCTCCGTGGTCAAAGACATCGGCTACACGCGCCCCGAGTACGCGTTCGACTCCGCCTCCTGCGCCGTGCTCAACGCGATCGGCCGCCAGTCGCCCGACATCGCCCAGGGCGTGGACACCGGCGGCGCCGGCGACCAGGGCATCATGTTCGGCTACGCCTGCCGCGAGACCGACGAGCTCATGCCCTTGCCGATCATGCTGGCCCACAAGCTCGTCAAGCGCCTCGCCGACGTGCGCCGCTCCGGCGAGCTCGACTACCTGGGACCCGACGGCAAGTCCCAGGTCTCCGTCGAGTACTTGGACGGCCGCGCGGTCCGCGTGGACACCGTCGTGCTCTCCACCCAGCACGGGCCCGAGATCCTCGACAAGTCCGGCGAGTCCATCACCGAGAAGGCGCGCAAGGAAATCATCGACACCGTCGTCCGCCCCGTCCTGGGCAAGCGGCTCATCGATGAGAAGACGCGCTTCCTGATCAACCCGACCGGCAAGTTCGTCGTCGGCGGCCCCGCCTCCGACACCGGCCTGACCGGCCGCAAGATCATCGTCGACACCTACGGCGGCCGCGCCCCGCACGGCGGCGGCGCCTTCTCCGGCAAGGACCCGACGAAGGTCGACCGCTCGGCCTGCTACATGGCGCGCTACATCGCCAAGAACGTGGTCGCGGCCGGCCTCGCCGAGGAGTGCACGGTCCAGCTCGCCTACGCGATCGGCATCGCCGAGCCCGTCGGCGTGTACTTCGACACTCACGGCACCGGCGCCGCCGACGAGGCGCGCATCGAGCACGCGGTTCGCAAGCTCTTCCCGATGACTCCGAAGGGCATCATCGACACGCTGAAGCTCCGCCGCCCCATCTACCGCCCGACCGCGGCTTACGGCCACTTCGGCCGCAACGAGAAGGGCTTCGAGTGGGAGAAGACGGACAAGGCCGAGGCCCTGCGCGAGGAAGTCCTCGGCAAGGGCGCGAAGTCGAAGAAGGCCCTCGCCGTCGCCTAAGTCTTACGACGATCGACAACGAAGCCCCGTCCGCGAGGACGGGGCTTCTCTTTTTTCACGGGGAGTATTGTAGAATCCGGGAATCATGAACAAGACCGTGGCGTCCGCCGAAGAGGCGGTCAAGAATATTCCCGACGGCGCGACGATCCTCGTCGGCGGCTTCGGCGTCTGCGGAGTCCCCGAGAACCTGGTCGCCGCCCTGCGCGAGAAAGGCGCGAAGAATCTCACTTTGGTCTCGAACAACGCCGGCCTCGACGAGTTCGGCATCGGCACGCTCCTGCGCAACGGACAGGTCAAGAAGATGATCATGTCCTACGGCGGCGAGTGCAGGGCCTTCGAGGAGATGGCGCTCGACGGCCGGCTTCAGGTCGAGTGGAATCCGCAGGGCACGCTGGCCGAGCGCCTGCGCGCCGGCGGCGCGGGCATCGCGGGCTTCTTCACGCCGACCGGCTACGGCACTCCGGTCGCCGAGGGCAAGGAGACGCGCCAGTTCGACGGGCGCTGGCACGTGTTCGAGCGCGGCCTGCGCGCCGACTTCGCGCTGGTCAAGGCTTGGAAGGGCGACGTCCTCGGCAATCTCGAGTACCGCAAGACCGCGCGGAACTTCAACCAGGTCATGGCGACCGCGGCCGCTCGCGTGATCGCCGAGGTCGAGCAGCTCGTCGAGATCGGCGGCCTGCACCCGGACCACATCCACACGCCGGGCGTCTACGTCGACCAGGTTTTGAAAGGCCCGAAGTACGTCAAGCCCATCGAGAAGCTCACCGTGAGGAAGGCGGCCGCCCATGTCTGAACCCAAAGACGCTCGCGTCGTGATCGCCAAGCAGGCCGCGCGCCTGCTCAAGGACGGAGACTACGTGAACCTGGGCATCGGCATCCCTACGCTGATCCCGAACTTCCTGCCCAAGGACGTCCACATCACCTTGCACACCGAGAACGGGATGCTCGGCTACGGCCCCTACCCGCACGAGGGCGAGCAGGACCCCGACCTCATCAACGCGGGCAAGGAGACCGTCACCGAGCTGCCCGGCTGCTCGTACTTCGGCAGCGAGCAGTCCTTCGCCATCGTGCGCGGCGGACACCTGGACGCCACCGTGCTGGGCGCCATGGAGGTCTCCGCCGACGGCGACCTCGCGAACTGGATGATCCCCGGCAAGAAGGTCAAGGGCATGGGCGGCGCGATGGACATGGTCGCCGGCGCCAAGAAAGTCATCGTCGCGATGGAGCACGCGACGAAGGACGGCAAGCCAAAGATCCTGCCCAAATGCGGCCTTCCGCTGACCGGCAAGGGCGTCGTGAGCACGATCGTCACGGAGCTCGCGACTTTCGAGGTCGGAAAGGAAGGCCTCGTGCTGACCGCGCTCCACCCGGACTCGTCGGTCGACGAGGTGCGCCGGCTCACGGGCGCGGCGTTCAAGACCGCGGCGAAGGTCGCCGCCTACGAGCGCTGAGGGAACATCCCTCTTTCCGCGGGGTCTCATCGGTGACCGAGCAGGAGCTGCTGCAGAACGCGGGCCTGGTGTACAACCTCGCTCTACGACTGACCGGCAACCGCGCGGACGCGGAGGACCTGGCGCAGGACGCCCTCTTGAGGGCGATCCGGGCTCTGCCGGGCTTCCGCGGCGAAAGCCTCGCGTCCACGTGGCTGTACCGGATCACGGTGAACTCCTGGAAAAACCGGGTCCGCTCGGAAAAGCGGCGCGCGTTCTGGCGCACGATCACGCTCGGCCTGGTGACCGGCGACGACGGCGAGGAGACGGTGCGGGAGCTTCCGGCGTCGGACCCGCCGCTCGACGCGAATTTGGAGCAGGAGGAGAAGTCGGCCGGGGTCCAAAGGGCTCTGCTGGAGCTGGACGACGACGACCGCGCGATCGTGGTCCTGCGCGACGTCGAGGAAAAGTCTTACGAGGAGATCGGCGCGGTGCTGGGCCTGCCGCAAGGGACGGTGAAGTCGCGCCTCTTCCGCGCGCGGGCGAAATTGAAGGTCCTGTTGGAGAAGACGGCGGCGGCACGATGAACGACGAGATCCGAGAACAGCTGTCCGCGTACCTCGACGGCGCTCTCTCCGAGAGCGAGCGCCGCGAGCTCGAGTCGCGCCTGCAGGGCTCCGAGGAGCTGCGGCGCGAGCTCGAGGATTTGCGCGGCGTCGCGCGCGCGATCCGCGATCTGCCGAAGGAGCCTCTGCCCGACGGCTTCATCGCCCGCCTTCAAGCGCGTCAGGCGCGCGGCGACCAGCCGCGCCGCGACTGGGTCTTCCTGCCTCCGTCGGTGCGCCCCGTCGTGCTCGCGCTCTCGTGCGGCTGCGTCGCGCTCTGGATCTGGCAGGACGTCGTCGTGCGTCAGGACCCGGCGATCCCGCACGGCCCCGCGGCGAAGGTTCTCTCGTCCGAAGAAGCGCCGATCTCCCAGATCAACGTCAGCGGCGCGGCCGCCGGCGGAGCCAACGAGCCCGCCGCGGCCGCGGACAAGATGGCTCTCGGCTTCGGCGCCGGGGCCGCCGGAGGCTCGTCGTCCGGTCGGCTGGCCCCGAAGCCGGCGATGGCGAAGGCGAAAGGCCATGCTTTGATCGAGGAGGCCAACGGTCCGACGCCCGAAAGCGCGCGCTCGAACACGATGACGGAGGAGGAGCGCTCCGCGCGAAACGAATCGATGATCGCCGATCTCGAGCGGCAGAAGAAGCAGATGGGCATCGCTCGGATCGCGCCCGACGAGGACGCGGGTCCGCGCGCGCGCCAGATCGCGGCCCTGCGCGGCGCGGGAATCCAGTTGGGCGAGCGCGTCCCCTCCCCCGTGATCGGCTCCTCCGCGCCGAATCTCGACGCGCTCCAAAAGGACGCCAAAGCCGAGGCGATGCCCGCGATGGCCGCGGCTCCCGCCGCCGCGGCCGCCGCGCCGGAATCCGACGAATCCGCCGTGGCCGCGAGACGCGGCGCCGCGGCCGCGCCGAGCCTCGCGGCGCCGGCTGCTCCCGCGAGCCCGGAGGGACGCCTCGCGCCCGACGCGGGCCTCGTTTTCGCGGACGCGCGGGGATTCAGCTCCTCCTGGATCCTGCTCGGCCTCCCGCGCGACCCGCCCGCGGTCGACTTCACGTCGCACCGCGCCGTGCTGTTGAAGCCCTCGGCCTCCAAGATCGTCTCCGTGACCCCCGGCGACGAGGCGATCGTCGTCGTCTTCCGCTCGCTGCGCGGCGACGAGACTCCGGATCCCGCCGCGGACCGGTTCGCGGAGATCCCGCTCGCGCCGCGGCCCGTCACGATCATCGACATCACGCCGCGCTGACGGAACTTCCGGGCGGCCGCGGTGTCCCACCCCCCGATTCAGGAGGTGGAACATGAAATCCGCAGCGACGCTCGCCTTGCTTTCGGCCCTGTGCGCCTCGCCCTCGACGGCGCAGCAAATGCTGGCCTGGCCTCTCGGCGCCGTTCCCAACGTCTGGAGAGGCTTCATGCCCGGAGAGCCGCTGCCTCATCCTCTTCCCGGACCTCGGCCCGGCCCGCGTCCCGGCCCGATCCCGCTTCCGCTGCCCGCGCCGACGCCGGACGCTTCGCCCGTCCGCATGTCCGCCTTCACGGTCGACGGCGTCGTCACCGACCGCTCGGCGGAACTCACCTACCACCTCGGCTTCCATAATCCGACCGCGACCCGGCTCGAGGGCGTCCTCCTCGTGCCGATCCCGGCCGACACCGTCCTCTCCGGCTTCTCGATGACCGTCGGCGGCAAGGAGACCAAGGGCGAGCTGCTGGAGTCCGGCCAGGCGGCGTCGATCTACGAGGGCATCGTGCGCCGTCAGCGCGACCCGGGCCTGCTCGAGCTCGTCGGCGAGCGCCTGTTCCGCGCGCGGGTGTTCCCGATCGAGCCCGGCGCCGACGTCACCGCGACCCTCAAGCTCACGCAGACTCTCCCCGAAAGCGGCGGGCTCGTCTCCCTGCGCGTGCCGCTGCGCGCGGCGAGCCTGGCGTCCGGAGGCCGCAAGGCCTCGGCCCGCGTCGAGGTCAAGACCACCGCGCCGCTGCGCTCGATCTTCGCGTCCAACTCCGACGTGCGCATCGAGCGCCGCGGAGAAAACGGCGCGCTCGTCTCCTACGAGGAGGGCGCGGCGGGCGCCCAGGATCTGGCCGTGATGTTCTCCCTGCGGCGCGACCCGCTCGCCGCGGGCGTGCTCGCCTATCGCGAGGAGGGCGAGGACGGAGCCTTCCTGCTGACCCTCTCGCCGCGCGTGCACGACGCCGCGGCGCCGACCCCGAAGGACGTCGTCTTCGTGCTCGACCGCTCCGGCTCGATGGCCGACGACGGCAAGATCGACCAGGCCAAGCGCGCGCTCGAGTACTGCGTCTCCCGGCTCAGCCCGACGGATCGCTTCGGCATCGTCGACTTCGCGACCGATTGGAACTCGATGGAGGAGCGCCTGCTGCCCGCCGACGAGCCCAACAAGGCCCGCGCGAAGCGCTACATCGCGAACCTCGAGGCCGCCGGCGGCACGAACATCGAGGGCGCCCTGCGCGAGGGCCTCAAGATCCTCGGCAAGACCGACGGCCGCGTGCCGATGATCTTCTTCGTCACCGACGGCGTGCCGACCGAGGGTCAGACCGACGTCAACGCCCTCCTGCATGAGATCGCGGAGGCGAACGACGGCGTGAAGGCGCGGCTCTTCAGCTTCGGCGTGGGCTCGGACGTGAACACGCTGCTCCTCGACAAGCTCGCCGACGAAGGCCGCGGCGCGCGCGACTATGTCGCGCCCGGCGAGGACATCGAGGCGAAAGTCTCGTCGCTGTACCAGAAGGTGGCCAAGCCCGCGCTCACCGACATACATCTGGAGTGGCAGGGCCTCGACGTCGTCGACGCGTACCCGCGCCCCGTGCCGGACCTGTTCCGCGGCTCGGAGCTGGCGATGTACGGCCGCTACAAGAACGGCGGCAAGGGCACTCTCGTCGTGACCGGGAAGTCCGGCGGCCGCGACGTCCGCTTCGAGTACCCGGTCGAGCTGCCCGAGCACGAGGCGCGCAATTCCTTCCTGCCGCGCCTGTGGGCGGCGCAGAAGGTCGCGCACGAGCTCGACGCGCTGCGCATGTCGGGGCATGCGGACCCGGAGGCCGTCGCCTCGATCGTCAAGCTCGCCAAGAAGTACGGGATCGTAACGCCTTACACCTCCTTCCTCGTGACCGAGGAGGGCGCCAGCATGCAGAACGCTCAGGAGCTCGGGCGCCGCAGCTTCGGGGCCCTGTCGGCGGCGGCCGCGAACAGCGGCTTCGGCGGCGGAGCGGCGGGCGCGGCGCAGGCCCGGATGGACTCGCTGAATCTCCAGAGCATGGCGAGCCCCAGCGGCTACGCGCCGCACGCCGCGGTCATGGCGAAGCGCGGATCGAGCGCTTCCGGCGGCTCGGACGCTTCGTCGTTCGAGGCGGCTCCCGCGGCGCCGGCCGAGGCGCTGGACAAGTTCGAAGCCGAGACCCGCGCGGACCTCAAGAAGCAGGGTCAAACGGCCGTCGAAACGCGCACGCTCGGAGACAAGACGTTTTACAAGCGCGGCGGCACGTGGGTCGACGCGGACGCGGAAAGCGACGCGGCGGCCGCCGCGAAGACGGTGAAGGTCGCGGCCCGCAGCGACGAATACTTCGCGCTCGCGGCGAAGTCGCCCGCGCTCGCGCGCTGCCTCGCGCTCGGCGACGAGGTGACGGTGCTCTGGAACGGGGTCGTCTACAAGATCGTCGCGGCCGCGGACTGAAATCCCGCGCCGCAAGCTGAAGGCCGGGGGCCGCGGCTCAACGCCGCCGCGGCCCCCGGCGGCTCTGCGGCCTCAGCGCCGGCCCTTGATGCGCAGGGCCTTCGCGAAGCCGTCGTCGCTGCGCCCCTTCGGGCGCTCGTCGCGCGGCCGCTCGAGCAGGACGACAAGGCGAGGGCTGTCCATCCCGTAAGCGGAGCCGTCGAAGCCGCCCCAGACGCCGCGGTAGAGGAGGCCGGCGCGCTCCGACTGGGACAAGAGCTCGGTCAAAGCGTAGATGCGCGCGCTCACGAACGACGGCGTGCGCCGACCGTCGGACGTGACAATCATGCGCCGGTTGTCGAGGCGCCCTTTTTCGAGGTCGAAGCTGATCTGGTCGAGCACGACGGCCCCGCCCGTGTTGTCGGCGCGCTCCCAGGAGTTGGGCTCGAAATGCCGCATGAGCCACTCCTTGTTGACCACGTCGAGCAGGAGCTTCGCGCCGGGCTTGAGCGCCTTGCGCGCCGCCTCGAGCGCGCGCAGGTCCTCGCGGTCGCTGGGCAGCTGGCCGAACGCGCCGTCGAGGCAAACGATCGCGTCGAACTCGGCACGATAGGAGATCGCGCGAAAGTCGGCCTTGAGGAAATGCGCGTTGAGCCGTTCTTCCTTGGCGGCCGCCCGCGCCGCGGCGAACGCGCGCTCGTCCGGGTCGACGCCGAGAACGCGATGACCGCGCCGGGCGAGCTCGAGCGAGCGCCAGCCGGACCGGCAGCCGAGGTCGAGCACGCGCGAGCGCGTGTCGAGGCGCAGGTAGCGGTCGACGCCGTCGACCAGGGCTTTGACGTGCGCGAGCGACCGCCGCGTCGGGTCGTCCTCGAAGTGCGTCCGCCACCAAGACTGCGGCTCTTTACGCATGAGCCATTCTATAACAGTCGCCCGCGGGTCCGGGGGCGGGGCGCCTCTCGCGGCATAGGCCTTTGGGCCCAGATGCGCCTGGGGCCTACGACCCTGATGCCCCGCCCCGGCCGCGGGTATCCTACGATCAGCAGCCCGTTTCCTCCTACCCGAAGCGAAAGCGGAGGGATCCCGGAAGCGGAGATGTCGCGGTAGGAAGTAACGCCCCCTTTCCGCGGCGAAGAAGAGGAGCCCGCCGAGAGGCGGGCTCCTCGATTTTATTGTAGACTCGTTCCCGCATGGAGCTGCGCATCGGGGTCGTCCAGAATTCTCCCCGCTTCCTGGAAGCCGCCTCGAACATCCGGGACGCCTTCGCGCTGATGGACAAGCACGAGGCCGACCTGTGGGTTCTCCCCGAATTCTTCGCCTCCGGCTACAACTTCAAGACCAGGAAGGAGGCCGCCAAGTGCGCCGAGACCGCCGACGGCCCCATGGCGACGCTGCTGAAGGCGTACGCGGCCAAGCGCCGCTGCGCGATCGTGGCGGGCTTCCCGGAGAAGGCCGGGGCCAAGCTCTATAATTCCGCCCTGTTCGTCACCCCGTCCAAGACCCGGGTCTACCGCAAGACCCACGTTTTCGGGGGCGAGAAGCGCTTCTTCTCCCCCGGCGACACCGGCTTCTGGGTCGAGGACGTGGGCGGCATCAAGATCGGCGTCATGATCTGCTTCGACTGGTTCTTCCCCGAGAGCGCGCGCACGCTCGCGCTGCGGGGCGCGCAGGTGATCGCGCATCCGTCGAACCTCGTGCTCCCCTGGGGGCCCGAGGGCATGAAGATCCGCTCCCTCGAGAACCGCGTTTACAGCGCCACCGCCAACCGCGTCGGAGTCGAGCGCGGCCTGCGCTACATCGGCCAGTCCCAGGTCGTCTCGCCGAACGGCTCGCTGCTGGTCCGCCTCGGCCACGAGGACGCGCGCGCGGCCGTCGTCACCGTCGACGCCTGGACCGCGAAGGACAAGAAAGTCCATCCGGCCAACGACCTCTTCAAGGATCGCCGCCCGAAGCTCTATGCCCGTTGAACGGCGCAAGTCCGGAGCCTCCCTTCCGAAGGCGGTCCGGGAGTCGATCACCGAGGTCGCCGACCTCATGTTCCCGCCCGACGCGAACATGCACGGGACCGTCTTCGGCGGCAAGGTCCTCCAGATGGTCGACAAGGCCGCCTCGGTGTGCGCGATGCGCCACTCGGGCAAGCCGGTCGTGACGGTCGCAATGGAGCGCGTCGAGTTCCTGATCCCGATCAACGTCGGCACGTTCCTGATCGCTCAGGCGCGCGTCCACCACGTCGGGCGGACCTCCATGGAGGTCGGCGTCGAGGTCTACGCCGAGGACATGCCGGGCGGCACCCGCCGCCACACGAACTCCTGCCTGGTCACGATGGTGGCCGTGGACCAAAACCGCCGGCCGACCACCGTCCCCCCTCTCCTGATCGAGACGCCCGACGAAAAGGAGCGCTGGGCCGCGGCCGAGCGCCGCCGTCAGGCGCGCCTGAAGTCTCCGCGCGGCTGATCCGCGCCGCGCGCCCGCCGCCGCGGACGCCGCGCGTTCGCTCCTCCGACGGAGAGAGCATTAAAAAATCCACTCCAAACGCTAATAAATGACACTTGACGGACTGTCGGCGCGTGATATAATCGGAGCTGCCCCGACGGCGGGGGGCCTCCGCCGAGAGGCTCGTGAACGTCGCAAACCGAGGTAATACACGCAGATGAGCATGCAAGGCAAGGTGAAGTGGTTCAACGATCAGAAGGGCTACGGGTTCATCACTCCCGATGACGGAAGCGCGGACGTCTTCGTGCACCACAGCGCGATCCAGTCCAACGGCTTCCGCTCCCTCTCGGAGAACCAGGCGGTCCAGTTCGATCTCCTGCAGACGGACAAGGGTCCGAAGGCGGCCAACGTCGTCAAGCTCTAAGAGCGACGCGCGGTCCGCCCGCCCCCCGCCCGGACGCCCGGGCGGGGGGCTCCTTTTTCGTATACTCGTGCGCATGAAACGCGCGCTCCTCGCCGCCGCCCTGGCGCTCGTCGGCGCGGCCTCGGCCGCTCCGAGGACCGCGAGCCGAGCGGCGCGCTTCAACGCGGCGATCGGCGCGGTCTTCGCGCAGGAGAGCGTCGAGAACCTCTCGCGCAACAAGGACGAGGGCTACCGCTTCGAGACGTTCGACGCCCGCGCGGGCTACGCGCGCGTGATCGGACCCTTCGACGGCCACGACGACTTCTTCCTCCTCCCCGGGCGCAAAGGCGAGACCCTGCTGTTCGTCGAGTACTCGTGCGGCCCCGCGTGCACGCAGAAAATCTCCGCCCATCGCGTCGGCCCGGACGGGAAGACCGTCCACGTCCCGTTCAAGGAAGCGCTCTCTCTCGAGGCCTTCGACGAGCTCCGCCACCGCCTCCTCGCCGTGTGCGTGGACGCGGAGTCGGACTTCAATACGGAGCCCGCAAGCCGCGCGGCCGCCCAGCGCGACCTGCCCGGCTGTCCCTTCGCGCTGTCGCTGTCGAAGGACGCGGCGCACGCCGGACTCGCCGTCCTCTACAGCGTGATCGACACCGACGGCAGCGGCTACACCCTCAGCGTCGGCAAGACCATCGTCGAGCCCAAGACCGGCCTGCGCTGGAACGGAGCCGCCTTCGTCAGCGCCGAGGCCGACAGCTCCGAGCGGATCTTCCTCAACACGGACGCGATCGCGCGGCTGTTCTAGCCGCGGCGCGGCGTCAGCCGAGGTCGGCCGGCAGGCGCGTCGGCTCCGGCTTCTCCTCGCCCTTGCGCACGCGCTCGATCTTGGCGATCGAGGACTCGAGGCGCTTGAAAGACTTCGACTCGATGTCGTCGTAAGTCTCGCGAAGCTTGGCCAGGCGCTCGCCAAACTCGGTGAAGCGCACCTTGAAGTTGTCGTAGTTCGAGGAGAACTGGGAGATCAGGCTCAGGACTTCCTGCGTCGCCTTCGCGATGTGGAAGTGCTCGAAGGCCTGGCGCACGACGCCGAGCACCGCGTAGAGCGTGAACGGCGAGCAGAGCACGACCTTCTGGCCGAGCGCCTCGTCGACGAGCCCGGGGAACGACTCCTGGATGAAGCCGTAGACCTGCTCGTTCGGGATGAACAGCAGCACGTAGTCGAGCGTGCCCTCCTCGGGGCTGATGTAGTCGCGCTTCTGGAGCTCCTTGATGCGCGCCTTCACGTCGCGCTCGAAGTCCTTCTTGAAGCGCGGACGCTCCTCCTCGGAGGCGTGCGAGAAGCGCAGCCAGTTGTCGAGCGGGAACTTGACGTCCATGTTGAGCTTGCGGCCCTCGGGCAGGAGGAAGGTGAAATCGGGACGCGACGCCGACTTGTCGAGCGCGCGGTTCTTGAGGTACTGAACCCCCTCCTGAAGGCCGGACGCGCGCAGGATGTCGTCGGCCATGCGCTCGCCCCACTGCCCGCGCGCGCGGGAGTTGTCGAGCAGGGCGCGCAGGCCCTCGGTGGACTGCGCGAGCCGCGTGGTCTGCGCGGCCGCGTCCTGCAGGCCCTTCTCGAGGGAGCCGTACTTCGTCGCGCGGTCGGCCTCGAAGCGGCGCATGAGCTCCTCGTAGGCCTTCAGGCGCTCGGAGAGCTGGCCGACCGCGTTCTCGACCGCGGCGCGGCGGCTGTCGAGGTCGCCGGTCTGGCGCACGCGCTCGGTCTGGAACTTCTGCTCGGCGAGCTCGAGCATCTGGCGGAAGTCCTCGCGCAGCTGGGCGCGGTCTCCGCCCTCGTTCTTGCGCGCGGAGAAGAAGACCAGGTAGAACGCCACGCCCGAGACGGCGGCGCCGACGCCGACCGCGAGCAGCAAAGTCAGCGCGTTCATCGCCGGGACCTCGCCGTGAGGATGCCCGCCGACTCCAGATCGAGCGTCTCCATCTTGCACGTGCGCCCGCTCTCGAGGTAGAGCTTGAGCTTGGCGAGGCCGTCCTCCCACGCGCGCGCGTAGCCGAGGCAGAGCTCGTCGGCGGACGCCTTCGACGGAAACCCCGCGTGCAGGAGCGTCACCTCGCAGGAGCCGCCGCGCTTCTCGATGAAGACGCTGACGAGCGGCGGCGCCCGCCGGTCGCCGCGCGCGGGCTTGAAGAGCCAGGCGACCTTGCGGCCCGGCTCGAGGTCCACGAAGACGGCCTCGCGCTCGCCGAAGCCGTCCGCGCGCGAGCCGTCGCGGCCGCGCACGCGCGGCCAGACCATGCGCACGCGGCCGGCGTTGCGCGCGTCCGTCTCGGCGCCGAGCAGCCACCAGCGCGTGAGCTCGCGCGCCGAGGTCAGCGCCTGGTAGACCGCCTTGGCGTCCGCCTTGATGCGCACCGCGAGGCGCACGTCGCGGGTCTTCGAACGCGGTCGGGGGCGGACGAGGGACGCGGCGGACATGGGTCTCAGTTTAGCACAGGCCCCGCGAGGCGGCCAGGGTCAGTTGGCCCGGTGCAGGACGACCTTCGGGCCGCCCGGACCGGCGGTCAACGGATGGAACGAGTTCACGAGCTCCAGAAAGCGAGCCCAGTCGTGATCGAAGCCGCGCCGCGTCGCCGGGTAGCAGAACACGTAGAAGCCGTCGGCCTCGGGCATCGGCAGCACGACGTAGGCGTGCAGGCGCATGTTGTACGTCTTCTTGTACGGATCGACCTCCAGACCCCAGCGATAGCGGTTCGGCGCCCGCACCGCCGAGAAGATGACGAAGGACTTCGCCTCTCTCTGGGACTCCTTCAGAGTGGCCGTCGGGATCTCGGACAGCTTGGCGATGATGGGACGGTTCGCGTCGGCTGGATCCCAGGGCTTGTAGAGCACCCGATCCGGGCTGTCGTCGTCGTCGCGGAAGCCGTAGAGGCCGCGCACGGTCTGGCGGATGAAGTCGTCGCCGTCCGAGTAGAGCTCGGCCGAACCGTCGCGCAGAATGTGGGCATGCTGATTGTGGTACCAGCGCACGCTGAAGGTGGGCAGGCCGAGGAAGAACTCCCCGTCGAAAGGGCCGAAGAAGCGGGTCTCCGCGAAGTCTTGGAAGCCCTTGCCCTGGCCGTCGGTCACGACGTTCCAGCCCCACGGGACCGTGGCCTTGTAGTCCTTGAAGACGGAGCGGTAGCCGGAGACGTACTTCGGCACCCCGCAGGCGGCCAGGAGCGCGGCGAGCAGCGCGCCGGCGACGGCGACGGATTTCCTGTTCATCGTCGGAAGCCGAGTATAACAGTCGCAAGCCGCTTTGTCCACTGCAAGGGCCTCAGCGCGCGGCGGCCGTCGGCGAGGGCTTCGCGAGGCGCGCGGATATCTCCGCGGCCAGCTCCGCGTCGCGCAGGCGCAGCGCGCCGCGCTGCGCGCGCCGATACAGCGCGCGAGCCTCCGCGACGCGCCCGCGCGCCTCCAGCGCGAAGGCCGCCTCCGCCTGCAGCTGCGGGTCCCAATCCAGCGGAGGCCGCGCCCGGGCGAGGGCCAGCAGGCGATCCGCCTCGTCCGACATCTTGAGCCGGTCGAGCGCGTACGCCCTCCAGATCATCGCCTGGACGCAGTCGGGCGCCTGCAGGGACCAGCGGTTGATCTCGTCGACCGCCGCGCGCGCCGTCGCGGGACGCAGGACGGCGTCGAGCGAGTCGGGCCACAGCCGGTTCGGCGCGACGAGACGGAACGGGGCCTGCGCGGCCAGCCAGCCGTTGACGCCGGAGCGCTTGAGGTAGACGAGCGCGCGGTCGTCGGCGTACGCGAGCCGCCAGTCGGGATCCGCGTCGAGAACGCGCGCCGGAGCCCCCGCGCGCCGATTGCGCACGACCGCGTAGTCGAAGCGGTAGATCGCGTCGAGCGCGCGCAGGCGGCGCGGCCAGTCCTCGGCCTCGGCGCGGAAGGACTCCTGATAGATTCCCGGGCGCGCGTCGACGAAGACGGGACGCGGCGAAAGCCCGATGAGCTCGGCCCCGATCGCGGGCTCGTTGAACATCTGCCCGCGCACTCCGCTGGCGTCGAGGAAATGGACGGCCCCCTCGAGCGCGGGCGCGCCGTAGCCGCCGGACGGAGCCAGGGGCCGCGTGATCGCGTCGCGGTAGAGCGCGAGGAGCGCGAGCGCGGGCAGGACGCCCCAGACCAGGACGCGCGGCCAGGCCGCGGGGCGCTGCCTCATGAAATGGCCGATCGCGAGCGCGATCACCGGACAGGCGGCCAGCACCGCGAGCGGGCGCAGCCCGGGGAGCGCGAGCGACAGCGCCATGACGCCGGCGGCCGAGATCGTCGTCACGAACTCCTGCTGGAGCGTGATCCAGCAGGCGGCGAAGCCGGCCAGGATCAGCGCGCCGGCCAGTGAGGACAACGGGGTCGGCCAGGGCGCGGCGCCGGCGACCGCGTCGCCGAAGATCTGCCGCAGGACGTCGTAGCCGAGCGGGTTCCACGAGAAGGCGAGCGCGCAGGCGACGAACAGAATCCCGTAGCCGAGGCTCTCGCGCGTCGCGGTGCGCAGCGAGGCCTTGAAGACCTTGAGCCCGACCATCATCAGCGCGAGCGGCGCCGACGCCCCGTGCATGTTCGACCAGAGCGCGGTGAGGCCCGCCACGACCGTCCCGTCGGACCAGCGCAGGCGCAGGCGCGGGCGCAGGAGGCGCAGGAACAGCGCGAGGAACAGGAAGTCGAAGGCCGCGGGGCCCTCGGCGAAGCCGGCCCACGCCGCGCAGGCGCCGAGCGCCAGGAGCGCGGCCGCGGCCAGCGGGTCGCCGTGGCTGATCGGCAGCATGAGGGCGAAGCCGCCCGCGATCGCTGCGGCGGTCAGTCCGCGCACGAGCGACGGACCGCCGGCCGCGTCGGCCTTGGCGAACAGCGCGTCGCTCAGCCAGGAGTCCGTCTCCCAGCGCGCGCGCGCCGAGCCGTACGAGAAGGGATCGAAGCGCGGCATCGCGCCTTCGGACAGGATTTTCTGCCCGGTCCGCACGTGGATCCACTCCGCGGGGCCGTGCACGCCGCCGAGCGCGAGGGCCATGACGAAGCCGAACAGGAGCACCGACAGCAGCCGGTTCGGGTGGTGGGGCTTCTCGTGCGAGGCGGCGGGAGAGGCCTTCATTTCCAGGGCATTCTATCAGAATGACGAACGCGCGGTCCCCTCGGCGGAGGACAGCCAGCGCGCGAAGCCCAGGGCCGCGGCCGCGCCGAGCGCGCGCAGCGGGCTCCAGAACAGCAGGAGAAAGGCGATCGCGGCGCAGCCCCAGTCGAGGGGCCGCATCGCGAGACGCCGCGGCCCGACGCCGCCGGGCGCGGGGCGTTTCTCGGCGATCACGCGCTGGAGCCGCTCGCGAGCTTCCGCGAGCGCGGGCTCCGAGAACATGCGGTCGGAGAGCGCGTGCGCGTCCTCGTACTTTCTCAGCGCTTCGGCCCAGCGCCCCTCCTTCTCCAGAGCCTGCGCCAGCAAGAGCCGCGCGGCGCCGTCGTCGGGAGCCAGGAGCAGGCGCGCCTCCGCGGCGGCGCGCTCTTCTTCGCGCAGCCCCCGGAGCCTGTCGTCCGCCGCGGCCTCCCGCTCCGACGCCCAGCGCCACAGCCCGGCGTAGGAAGCGGCGACGACCAGGCCCGGCCACGGCGAGACGTGCGTGTTCGCCCACATGCCGATCGGCAGCCACAGCCCCAGCGCGGACACCAGCGCGTCGGGCACCTCGCGCGCCTTTCCCCACATCCACGCCGAGCCGATCGTGAAGAACGCGTAGACCATCAAGACGTCGTAGACCGCGAAGGCGAGGAGGCCGAGCACGCGGCATTCTACCAGTCTGCGCCGCGTCGGATTTGGCTACAATGGGGCCTGCGGAGGACGCCATGGATTTCACGCCCAGCGAAGACCAGAAGACGATCCGCGAGACGGTGCGCAAGTTCGCGGAGACGCGCATCAAGCCCAAGGCCCACGAGCTCGACGAGAAGGAGGAGTTCTCGGTCGAGCTCACGAAGGAGATGGGCGCGCTCGGCATCTTCGGCATCATCGTCCCCGAGGAGTACGGCGGCCAGGGCCTCGACTACTCGTCCTACGTGATCGCGGTCGAGGAGCTCGCGCGCGTGGACGGCTCGCACGCGGCGACGATCGCGGCCGGCGTCAGCCTCGGCATCGCTCCGATCCTCTATTTCGGCACCGACGAGCAGAAGAAGAAGTACCTGCCGCGCCTGGTCGCGGGCGAGGGCCTGTTCGCCTTCGGCCTGACCGAGCCCGGCGCCGGCTCCGACTCGCGCGGCTCCACCACGAAGTCCGTCGAGAACTCCGACGGCAGCTGGACCATCAACGGCGCGAAGATCTTCATCACCAACGGCTCCACCGAGATCACCGACGGCATCATCGTGCAGACCGTCAGCGGCGGCGACAAGGACGCGCCCGAGTTCACCTGCTTCATCGTGGAGAAGGGAACGAAAGGCTTCACGACGAAGACGATGCACAAGAAGCTGATGTGGCGCGCGTCGAACACGTCCGAGCTGTATTTCTCCAACGTGAAGGTCCCCGCCTCCGCGATGCTCGGCAAGCGCGGCGCGGGCTCGCGGCAGATGCTGAAGACGCTGGACTCCGGCCGCCTCTCGATCGCGGCGATGGGCCTGGGCTGCGCGCAGGGCGCCTACGAGGCCGCTCTGGCCTACGCCCAGCAGCGCCACCAGTTCGGCAAGCCGCTGTGCCGCTTCCAGGCGATCTCCTTCAAGCTCGCGGACATGGCGATGAAGATCGAGCACGCGCGCACGTTCCTGTACCGCGCCTGCTGGCTGCGCGACACCAAGCAGCCGTTCGGCAAGGAAAGCGCGATGGCGAAGCTGTACTGCTCCGAGGTCGCCCAGTGGGTGGCCAACGAGGCCGTGCAGATCCACGGCGGCTACGGCCTGATGAAGGAGTTCGACGTCGAGCGCTTCTACCGCGACCAGCGCCTGCTGCAGATCGGCGAGGGCACGTCGGAGATCCAGCGCCTCGTGATCAGCCGAGCGATCGGCTGTTAGGCGCCGCCATCAGCACCTTCAGCGACAGGCGGATGGGCGCGTTGCGCCCGCCCTCGGGGAACGCCGCGCTCGCGCGCTCCCACTCCTTGCGCGCCTCGTCGAGCCGGCCCAGGAAGTAGAACGCCGCGCCGACCGCGAGCGAGACCACCGTCCCGCTCCCCGCCGCCGCCTCCTCGACGCCGAGCGCGGCCCGGCCGTCGAAGACGCGCACCGCGCAGCGCGACGCGGGCGTGAGCAGGAAGTCGAGCTGAAGGCCCTCCGCGTCCTCGCGCGCGTTCGCGATCGTCTCCGCGAAGAGCGAGACCGTCAGCAATCTCAAAGCGTGGCCCGCGAGGTCGTGCGGCGAGCGCGACGACGTCTCGTTGTACGCCAGACAGGCGTCCACCAGCTTCTTGAGCGACAGCAGCGCCGCCGCGCGCGCCGCCTGCGCCTCCAGGCACCGCGGGTCCAGCGCCGCCGCCGCGTCGGCTTCCTTCAGCGCGCCGCTGAAGTCCGTCCGCATCCGCCGCGCCAAGCTCCGGTACGCGCGCGCCACCGCCGGCTTCTTGTGCCCGCGCTCCGCGCGCTCGAGAATCTCCTCGGCCTTCTTCGCCTCGCCGCGCCACAATGCCGCGCGCCCTTCGTCGAGAAGACGCTCCGCCTCTTCCTCGCTCGGCGGCGGTCCCGCGAACAGGCCCGAAAAAAGTCCCACTCGATCTCCTTAATAAAACCTGAGCCCACGGCCGGAATCGAACCGGCGACCTACCGCTTACAAGGCGGTTGCTCTACCGCTGAGCTACGCGGGCGTCACGCTTGATTGTACCGGAAAACGAGGCTCACGGCAGGGACAGGAAGAAGTCCGCGGCCGCTTTTCCGTCGACGGCGCAGTGGGTGCCGGGGATCTCGCGGAAGGTCGCGGGACGGCCCGAGGATTTCAGCGCGTCGGCCAGCGCGCGCGCGCCGGGCTGGAAGGAGAACTCGTCGGCGGCGTTGGCCTCGATCAGGAAGGCGGGATCGGGGCCGGAGCGGCGGGCGAGGGCCACGGGATTTTCCTGCTCCCAAACCCGCGCGGAGCCCAGGCGGATTTTAAAAAGGACGAAGCCGTCCTTCTGTTTGGGCGTGAGACCGGCGGTCGGGGCGTCGAACGGGTTGATGACCTGGAGGGCCGGGCACTGCAGAACGGCGGCGGTCCAATCCTGCGGCGAGGCGAGCGCCTCCTCGGCGGAATTGTAGCCGCCCATCGATAGGCCCCACAGATAGCGGCGCTTCGCGGGATTTTTCTCCAGGCGGCGCAGGAGGGCCTCGAAGTCCGCGCGCGCGACGACTTGGCGCTGACCGGGCTGATCCGAGAGGAGCCAGTGCGTGCCGTAGGAGATCGTGAAGACGCGCGGCGGACGCTTGCCCGCTTTCTTGTAGCTCCTATAGAAGGATTGGAGAACGCCCACGCGCGCGGCGCTCCTCTCGTCGCCGGTCGCGTAGTGCAGGAAGAAGAGAACGGCGTCCGGGTCTTCCTCCATCCCTTTCGGGGTCCAGCGGCAGACGGCGGCCGCGCCGTCGCGGGAGCAGTCGCTCGCGGCGGAAGCTCCGCTCAAGCGCTGCCAGGCGAAGCCGGTGTCGCGGCGCCACGCGCACGACGACAGGAGAATGGCGAGCAGCGGGAAAATTATTTTTCGCATGAGGCCGACTGAGGCATTTTAGCGCAATCGCGCGGCGCCGTCTTCGCGAAGTAGCCCAGATAGCCGACCGCCGTCGAATGCGTGAGGGTAAAGGCGAAATCGGGATGCACGCGCCGGCGCAGGAGCGACCACCAGAACGCGCGGCCCAGGACCGGGCGGATGCCGGTCAGCTCGCGCAGCTCCAAGCCGGCGGCGCGGCCGGCGGCGGAGAGCTCCTCGGGCTTCACGAGCAGGCGGTAGACGTGGACGTTGCGCGGGCCCTCGCTCGTGACGAAGCCGATGCCGTGGACGGCCAGAAGCCAGGCGGGCCAGGTGCGGTTGAAGGTGTGGAAGAGCAGGACGCCGCCGGGCTTCAGAGCGCGCGCGGCCTCGGCGACGGCGCGCGCGGGCTCCTCCAAATGCTCGAGCACGTCCATGAGCAGGATCGCGTCGAACGCGGCGTCGGGCTCGCCGAGCTCGTACGCGTCGCCGACCGCGAACTCGGCGGCGGCGCCGGGCGGCACGCGCGCGCGCGCCGCGTCCAGAGACGGGCCGGAGCGGTCCACGCCCTTCACGCGCCAGCCCGCCGCCGCGAGCGGGAGCGAGAGCAAGCCGCCGCCGCAGCCGACGTCGAGGACGCGCGCGCCTGGGCGCGCGCCCTCGCGCTCCAGCACCGAACGGACGTAGTTCAATTTCGTCGGCGTCTCGGCGCGCAGGAGCGCCACCGCGTGCTCGTCCCCCTCGTGCCAGAGTGCGCCCAGCTCGTCGTAGAAATCGTTGTCCACGCGCTCGTCGTCCGCGCGCGCGTGGCCGAGCCCGATCCAGTACAGCCACTGGTAGCCGGCGTAGCCGAGCGCGAGCGCGGGCAGACCCAGGCGCAGGAGACGGCCCTCGCCGCGCGCCCACAGCGCGGCGACCGCGATAAGCACGCACGGGTGCATGACGAAGAGCAGAGAGTGGACCCAGTGCTCGGCCGGGACGCACTCGCGCGCGTGGATCCACTCGTCCTTGGTCACCAGCGCCGCGGAAAAAACGGCGAGCGCCGTGAAGAGCAGGGCCGCGCCGCGCGTCGGCGCCAGCAGGGCCGCCGGCGCCAGCGCGGCCGCGAAGGCGACGGAGTCGGCCGCGTGACCCCAGGACTCCCAGACGCCGAGACCGCGGCGTCTATGATAGACGCTCTCGTCGACGAGCATGAGCCCCGTCTGCGCCGCGGCGAGAGGGAAGGCGAGAACGGCGAGCAGGTCCGCGAGCGGGTTCATCTCTTTTCCAAAAGGTTCGCCGCGGCCGTCAGCCCCGGACCGAAGGCCAGCGACAAAATGCGGTCGCCGCGGCGCACGCCCGGATCCGCGAGCATCTCGGCCCAGACGTGGGGCAAGGTCGCCGAGGACATGTTGCCGCGCCGGCGCAGGAGCTCGCGGCTGTGCCGCGCCTTGTCCTCCGGAAGATCCAGCGCCGAGAGCACGCGCTCGATCACGCGCGGCCCGCCCGGATGGATCGCGAAATGCGCGACGTCGCGCCGGCTCAATCCGAAGCTTTTCAAGAACCGATCGACGAAGCCCGCCACTTCGGCGCCGACGCGCGCGGGGACGTCGCGGCTCAGCGTCATCTCGAACGACGAGTCGCGCAGGCGCCACGTCATCTCGCGCTCGGAGCCGGGGATGAGCGCCTCGTCGGAGCCGAGGAGGGCGAGAGCCTCGCCGCGCGCGGACGCGCTCGCGTCGAAGCGGATCGCCCCGTCGGCGAAGAGCGTGTTGACCACCACCTGCTCGTCGGCGGTCGCCTCAGGGCGCAGGTGCAAGGTGCAAAGCTCGATGACGAACAAAGACGCGCGCCCCGCGCGGCCCTGCTCGGCGTGCGCGCGCGCCAGCGCCGCCGCCGTCGCGGCCGCCGGCACCGACGCGTAGCAGCCCATGTGGCCGACGTGCAGGACGCGCGCGGGCCAGCCGCGGCGCGCGGCGACGCGCTGGACCGCGTGCGGCGAGGCGTAGCCCGTGCAGGAGACCTGGATCAGCGCGTCGGGCGCATCCTCGTCCGGAGCGAAAGCCGCCTCGGCCAAGCGCAGCGACTCCGCCTCGAAGAGCGCCATGCGCGCCTCCAGCCGCGGCCGGTGCCACGGCGCTCCGTCCGCCGCGCGGAACAGCGTCATGCGCCGCCAATCGCGCCGCCCGTAGTCGGCCACCGCGCTCATCCGCGTCTCGATGCCTCCCCCGCGTCCGAGGCGCGCGTACAGGGCGTCGGCGCGCCGCGCCTTCTCCCCGCCCCCGCGGCCGTGCGCGCGCTTGAGCGCGCGGCGCAGCCAGGCGACGTTGTCGGCCCGCGCCAGCGTCGTGCCGAGCTCGAGCGGGCGGAAGCCGTGCAGGAACGCTTGCGGACGGACCGTCATGGCGCGGACGGCGCGACGCGCGAGAGAGCCTCGCGCGCGAGCTCGGAGTCGGGCGTGCGGCTCAGCTCCAGGCGGTACTGCGCGGCCGCCTCGTCGCGGCGGCCCGCCGACTCCAAGGCGCGGCCGATGTTGAAGTGGATCATGCCCGCGTCGGGCGCGAGAGCGAGGGCCTGCAGGAAAGCCGCGAGCGCGCCGGACTGGTCGCCGAGCGCCGAGAGCGCGTTGCCCAGGTCGTTGTACGCCGGCGCGAGCGTCGGGTCCAGGCGCACGGCCGCGCGGAAATGCTCGGCGGCCTCGGTCATCAGGCGCTGGTCCTGGGCGGCGCGGCCCACCTCCATGCAGAAGCGCCCGAGGTGGTACTCGGCCGGCGCGTGGTCCGGCGACACGGAGAGGACGTAGGTCCACAGCGAGCGCTCGTCGCGCCACACGCCCGCCTGAGCCCACGTCGCCGCGCCCAGGACCGCGGCGATGAGGCCGCCGAGCGCGAGCGCGCGCCGGCGCTCCAGGCGCGCGAGCAAGGCGCCGGCCAGCAGCGCCCAGCCGAGGCAGGAGAGGTACGTGTAGCGGTCCGCCGCCAGCGTCGGGCCGATCCGAATCAGGCCCGAGACGGGCAGGAGCGTGATCACGTAGAAAACCCACGCGGCGGCCAGCGCGGGACGCACGCGCCGCGCCAGCCACGCCGTCGCGCACAGGGCCGCGAAGGCGGCGAACGAGGCGGCGAACAGCGGCGAGAGCGGATCGACGCTCGCGGGCAGGGGATAGAGCGGCAGGAGGCCGACCGGCGCGATCGTCTTGGCGAGATAGAAGACCGCGGCGTAGGCCGCGACGGCCGCGCGCGCGCCGAGGCTCAGGTCGGCGAGCGGCGTCAGCGCGCCGTTCGGAATCTCGGCGTAGAGAGCGAGGAGGCCGAAGGCGGCGGCGATGGCGAGCAGCGGGATCTTCTCCGCGAGCACGCCGGCGGTGAGGCGCCGGCGCAGCGGGTAGACGTCGAGCACGAGCAGGGCCAAGGGCAAGGTCACGCCGATCGCCTTGCCGAGCAGAGACGCCGCGTAGGCCGCCGCGGCCCAGAGCAGAAGCCGCGCGCGCTCCTCGCCCGCCGCGCGCGTCTGCGCGGACAGGTAGATCAGGATCGTCAGCAGGTAGAAGAAGCCCGAGACCACGTCGCGCCGCTCGCTGAGCCAGGCCACCGACTCGACGCGCAGCGGGTGCAGGGCGAAGAACAGGGCGGCCAGGAGCGCGGCGGTCGCGGCGCGCGCGCGCTCGAGCCCCGCCGCGGCGAAGAGGCGGCGCGCGACGAGGGCGAAGAGCGCGGCGTTGAGCGCGTGAATGACCACGCTCGTCAGGTGATAGCCGAAGGCCGCCATGCCCCAGAACTGGTGGTCGAGCGCGAAGGTGAGCCAGGTCAGCGGGTGATAGTGCCGGCCGTGCGCGGACGTGAACATCCAGAGCAGGTTGCGCGCGCCGAAGCCGCGATAGGCCGGGTTGTCGAGGAGGTTGAAGCCGTCGTCGAAACCGGAGAGGAAGCCACCGCCGAGCGCGGGCAGGAAAGCCGCGAGCGTGAGGACGAAAACCGCCGCGAGGGCGAACCGCAGGGGCTCGGTCGGCGCGGACGAGGACCTTGCCGGCGTCATCGTCGAGACTATAGGAAATCCGCCGCAACGAAGCCGCCGCTATCGCGCCGCCGAAGGACCCATAATGCGCTGGGCCTCTTATTCATAGGGAAGGTCCTGGTCGTCCCAGGAGGTCCGCGGCTTCGGGGGCTAAAATCAGAGGGAAGGCGGCGCAGCGAGCGGACGACGCAGACAGGGAGGCGCACATGTCGACGCCGGCGGATCGAAGACGCGGAACAGCGCGCGGCGCGCGCCTGCTGTCCGTCGTTCTATCCGCGCTGATCCTGCTCCCGAGCGATCTCCTCGTCGCGCAGGCCGCCGCCCAGGTCCTCGGCGCCGCCGAAAGCGCGGCCGGCGCCGTCCGCGTCCCGCTCGTCCCCGCCGCGGCCGGCGTCTCCGCGCCCGCGATGCCGGCCGCCCTGCCCGTTCTCGCGTCTTCCCTCTCCGGTCCCGCGGCGGCCCTGTCCGCGGCCCCCGCGCCGGGCGCGCGGCTCGCGCCCGCCGCCGCGGCCGCGAACGCCTCGCCGTGGAATCCGAGCGCGCCGACGGTCCTGCTGACTCCCTCCGCGCGGGCAGCCGAAGCCGCGCTCGCGGCCGAGGCCGCGCCGGGCGGCTCGGGCGTCGCCGGGGGCTCGGGCGTCTCGGGCCTCAGCGGCGTCAAGCCGAGCGGACTGGCCGACGCGCGCGGCTCGGGCGTCGCCGCGGACGCGCCGAGCGCCGCCGCGCACGGCGCGGCGCACGTCGGCGCCAAGCCCGCGGCCGCGGACGCCGCCGCGCAGCTCGCGGACGCGAAGGACGGCGCGAGCGCGGCTTTCGACGGGACCGCGAAGTCCGATGAGCCCGACCTCGGCTGGGACCAACTGCCCGCGGTGCCGGCCGAGGCGCCGAACTCGCTCGCCGAGATCTCCCTCGACGTCCCGCCGGGGGCGCACTACACGCCCTCGCCGAAGGACTGGCGCCGCGAGATCGTCGAATCGGTGATCTTCGACCGCTACGGCCGCGCGGAGCCGCACTCGAGCTGGGGCGATCCCGCGGCCGCGACGACGCGCCACGGCGGCAACATCCGCGGCCTCATCGAGCGCCTCGACTACCTGAAGGGCCAGGGCGCGACCGCGCTCATCGTCAATCCGGTCTACTTCACGCTGCCCGCCGCCTACCACAACTACTGGCCCCTGCACTTCATGGCCGTCGACCCGCATCTCGGGACGATGCAGGACTTCAAGGACCTGGTCGCGGAGGCGCACAAGCGCGGCATGCGCATCGTGCTGGACGTGGTCTTCAATCATTCGGGCCCGATCATCGAGTACAACGAGGGCTATCGGTTCGGCGACAAGCCGAAGACGATCAAGGAGTGGAAGTTCCCGCTGAAGCCCGTCGAGCTCGCGCAGGCGGACAACTTCCACCGCCGCGGCTCGATCAGCGACTGGAACGACCCGGAGCAGATCAAGTACGGCGACTTCCCCGGCGGCCTCAACCACCTCGCGACCGACCGGCCCGCGACCCAGGACATCCTGCTCAAGATCGCGAAGTGGTGGATGAAGGAGACCGACGTCGACGGCTTCCGCCTCGACACCTACATGCACGTGGCGGAGTCGTTCTGGGACCGCTTCCACTCCGAGCTGCCCGCCTACGCGCGCACGCTCGGCAAGGACAACTTCCTGACGATCGGCGAGATCTATCACGGCGACGCGCGCGTCCTGAAGCCCGAGCTCGCCCCCGGCCGCCTCGGCGCGGCGTTCAACTATCCGTCGTACTTCGGCGACCTGGACGCCCTGCACGCGCGCGCGCCGACGCGCAAGCTGGAGGACCGCTTCAAGGAGGTCGCGGACGTCCTCGGCCCGCTCGTCCACAAGCTCCTCAATTTCGTCGACCTGCAGGACAAGCCCCGCTTCCTCGAGGACGCGACGCCGGTCGGGCTCCTGCGCGTGGCGATGGCCTACGTGATGTTCTCGGTCGGCATCCCGTTCGTGTACTACGGCAGCGAGCAGGCCTTCCGCCGCGCGGCGACCAACGTCGACGTCGGCCTGGACGCCTACCGCGAGGACATGTTCCCCGGCGGCGAGTTCCGCTCGATGGGCTCGACCGGCGACGACTTCAAGCCCGACTCCGAGATGTACCGCTACATGCAGAGGATCACGACCTCGCGCAAGGCGCACGAGGCGCTGATGGTCGGCGAGCAGTACGTGCGCTGGTCCGACCCGAGCGGCTCCGGCGTCTACGCCTTCAGCCGCATCCACGACGGCGAGGAGGTCGTCGTCGTGATGAACACCGCGGCCGAGGAGCGCTCCGCCGACATGTACGTGGACGCCTCCGCGAGCCCCGCCGGCACCCATTTCGCCGACGACCTCGACAAGTCCTACAAGACGATCGCGTCGGCGCCGTCCGAGGGCGGCTCGAAGCTCTTCGTGCGCGTCCCCGCGCACGGCGTGCGCGTGCTCGTGCGCCAGCTCGGGCCCGACTCGCTTTAGCGCGGCGCGACGCCCGAAGGCCTAAAAGCTGTAGACGAAGCCGATCTCGGGGCCCGACGACTCCGCGCGCGCGTAGTTGCCGTCCTCGTTCGACGTCTGGTTCTCCATGTAGTAGCGGTAGAACCAGCCGATCCACGGCCGCCAGCCGCCGAAGTCCGAGTCGTCGTCGACGAGCCGTCCGTGGAACTCGAGCTGGGTCTGGGACAGGAACATCTCTCCGCCCTCCCGGCGCAAAGTGTCCCAGTGATTGATCCAAGACCCTTCCGCCGAGACCACGGCGAGCAGGCGCGGCCCGACGCGCCCCCAGGCCTCGACGCCGACGACGGGCACCGGCAGCTCCGCGATCGAGAACACGTTCTCCTTCGTCTCCGTCCCCTGCGAGGTCCCGGTCACCGGCGCGTGGCCGCCGTCGATCACGAAGTTGAGATGGGTGTAGTCGAGCCCGAGGCGGCCGCGCACGTCCCAGCCGCCCTCGTCGTCCGAGACGAGACGCCGGACGTAGCGCGCGGAGAGCGTGTAGGCGTCGGCCGTGGTGGTCACGCTCTGGCCGCTGGCCACGGTCGCCCCGTTGAAGTCGAAGGGAGTCGGGACGAAGGCGTCGCCGCGCAGGAACGACCAGCGCCCGCCGACCATGACGGCGTCGCGCTCGGTCAGCCAATGCGCGAGACCCAGCTCCGGCGTCTGCGCCAGCGTGAGGCCCAGGTCCGAGTAGCGCAGCGTCGCGCCCGCGACCGCGTTCTCGCGCACCTGCACCACGCTGTTGTCCGTCACGAGGCCGAGCGAGTAGCCGAGCTCCCAGTCCGTCTGCCCCGCGCGCGGCGCGATCAGATCCGTCTCCTCCGCGCCGGCCCTCGCCGCGGCGAGGCCCAGCGCGAGAGCCAGCAGCGCGCCCGCGGCGCGCCGCCCGCGTCCGGGGCCGGCCTCGACTCTCATCGCATCTCCTTGCGTCCCATAACGACCCGCGCAACGTTGCTGCCTCGGACGTCAAGCCGCGGCGCATTTTAGCGCTTTTCCCGCCTGGCCGCGAAAAGTCGAATGGCAATAATGTTGCTAATTATTCCTTGACGTCGGAGGCTTTATGATCCGAAAAACCAGCTCTCGCGCGGACCACCCCGAGGCGCGCCGCTTCCCCAAGCCGGAGACCGTGGCCTTGGTCTGGCGCAGGTCCAGCAAGGACCTCATCGCGATACGCGCGTATCGCTCGCTGCGCCAGTCGCTCCAGTCCTGCCGCTAGCCGCCGCCGCCCCTCCCTTCAGGCGGGCCGCAGGAGCCAGCCGAGCACGCGATAGCGGAAGCGCCGATAGGGCGCGCGCAGGACGCGGCGCTCCCAACGATAGACCGCGTAGGTGATGAAGAAGGCGGCGAACACGTCGATCGAGTAGTGCAGGCGCGTGAGGAGCACGGTCGCGGCCATCGCCAGCGAGGTTGCCAGGAAGCCGAGTCGCGCCCAGCGGTCGCGGAAGATCAGGTAGGCCAGGAACGGCAGGGACGTGTGCGAGGAGAAGAACAGGTCGTTGCGAAAGGTCAGGTGGCGGCCGACCGCCTCGAAGAGCGGGTCGCCGCCGACCCAGAGCGCGCCCTCGGGGCTGCGCATCGGCGTCAGCACGATGAAGACGCTGCGCACCGCGATCATCAGCGAGTAGAGCCAGGCGATGTGGGCGAGGCGCCGCCGCTCGCGCAGCAGCGCGATCCCGATCAGCGCGGCGAGGAAGGCCGCGAAGCCCCAGACGAAGAACACGCGCAGGTCGACGACCGGCAGGTGCGACAGCAGGAGGTCCGGCGACGGGTGCGCGCTCTCGCCCGCGCGCGAGGCGATCCGGCCGAGCCAGTTGTTGAACGCGAGCGTGACCCCCAGGCCGATCAGCGCGATTGCGAGCTCGATCAGGCGCGGCAAGGTCCAGCGCGAGGTGTCCCAGCGCGCCTTCACGCGGGCGCTCCCGGCGCGCCCTTCGCGGGCACGCGCTCGAACGCGGACTCGGCCAGCGCCGTGATCGTCAGCGACGGGTTCACGCCGGGGTTGGCCGGCACCGAGGAGCCGTCGACGACCCAGACGTCGGCGCGGCCGAACAGGCGCCCGTCCGGGCCCACGCAGCCGGACTCGGGGCCCGCCGCGCGGCAGGCGCCGCCCAGGATGTGCGCGGTCGCCGAGCGCCCGAGCCAGGCCTCGGCGACGTTCGTCATCGCGATCGCGTCCGTGTTCCGGCAGAAGATCTCCTGCAGCTTTTCGGCGGACGGCAGGCGCGCGGCGGGCGGCGGCGCGCCCGGCTCGAGCTCGGACGAGAGCCGCCCCGACGCGCGCCGCACGAGGCGCAGGCGCGAGTCGCGCGTCTGCATCGCGAGCAGGACCGTCGCGCGCTTGGCCCAGCCGAAGGGCCAGGCCGCGCGCAGGCGGTCGGCGAGTCCGGCGCCGCGCGCGACGCCGAGCAGGCCCATCGCGTCCGAGCCCGCCGGGTAGCGCACCGGCTCGACGTGCGTCTCGTCGTCGACCCAGGCGCCCGAGGCGATCGCGATGCCCTCCGACCAGTCGCGCGCGCCGGTGCGCGCGAGCGCTCCGAGCAGGGCCTCGCCGTTGGTGCGCACGTCGTGGCCCAGTCGCGCGGGCAGCGGGCCGATCGCGTTGTCCGGGTTCTGCAGGAGCCGCATCGTGCCGAGCACGCCGGCGGCGAGCACGACGCCGCGCGCGCGCACGGTCTTGCGCGACCAGCCCCAGCCCGAGCGGCGGGCCTCGACGAGCAAGCCGCCGCCGGGCTTCTCGGCCAGGCGCACCGCGCTCGTGCGCGCGAAGACGCGCGCGCCGAGCCCGACGGCGAGCGGCAGGTAGTTCTTGGCGAGCGTGTTCTTCGCGTTGTGGCGGCAGCCGACCATGCAGCCGCCGCAGAACCGGCAGCCCGCGCGCTCGGGGCCCTTGCCGCCGAAGAACGGATCGGCGACGGTCTTGCCCGGCTCGCCGAAGAAGACGCCGACCGTCGTGCGGTGGAAGGTGTCGCCGCGGCCGAGCTCGCGCGCCGCGCGCTCGAGCTCCTCGTCAGCCGCGTCGATTCGCGGCGTGACGACGGCGCCGAGCATGCGGCGCGCGGTCGCGAAGTGGACCTTGAGCCTCTCCGCGAAGCCCGGCTCGACGGCCGCGGCCTCGCGGTAGAACGCGGGCCCCGGCTCGAGCAGCGTGTTCGCGTAGACGAGCGAGCCGCCGCCGACGCCCGCGCCCGAGAGCACGAGCACGTGCTCGAGGAAGTCGATGCGCTGGATGCCCCAGCAGCCGAGGCGCGGCGCCCACAGGTAGCGCGGCGTGTTCCAGTTCGTGCGCGGGAAGTCCGCGTCCTCGAAGTGGCGCCCGGCCTCCAGCACCGCCACCGAGTAGCCCTTCTCGGCCAGGCGCAGGGCCGCGACCGAGCCGCCGAAGCCCGAGCCGACGATCACGAAGTCGAACTCGGCGCCGTCCTCGAGCGCGCTCCAATCCGAGACCTTCATGGTCGCCTCCCACGGCGATGGACGCGACCATTTCCCGCGCTAGGCTCGGTCATGGTCGCCCCCTACGGAAATTATCGACCACAGAGGCACAGAGACACGGAGACGGATTTAGGCGCTGCGGCTCGGTCTCTCTGTGTCTCTGTGGTTCGATTTTCATGAGCGACGTAGCGTCGGTCACGCGCCCTTCCCAAGAAGGCGCCGCGCGAGCCCGAGCGCGAACGCGTAGATCGTGACCTGCGGGTTCACGCCCAGGCTCTCGGGCACGACCGAGCCGTCGCAGACGTAGATCCCGGGCGCGGCGCGCAGGTCCGCGCCGACCGCGCGCCCGAGGCCCGCGGTGCCGAGCGGGTGGAAGCCCATGAGCTGGAGCTCGTCGGCGCGCACGCTCGCCCAGTCGAAGGCGTCGAGCGCGGCGGCGGTCTCGAGCTCGTTGCCCGGGCGGTTGAGCGGCAGGAGCACGCGTCGCGCGCCCGCCGCCAGGTAGGCGCGCGCGACGAGCCTCATGCCGCGCGCCATGAGCCGCACGTCCTCATCGGGCAGAGTATAGCGGATGAAGGGCGGGTCCTCGCCCAGCGGATGGCGCACGCTCCCGCGGCCGGAGTCGCGGACCATGAAGCCGAAGCTCGCGACGTTCGCGTAGCGGTCCAGCCACCAGCGCAGGCGGCGTCCCTCGAGCGGCAGCGTCAGCGGCGCGACCTCGGGCGGCACGAAGGCGCCCTCGAAGCGCAGGCGCGGCTCCTCGGCGTCGAGGAGGCCGCCGGCCTGCGGCACGCCGCGCCAGCCCTCGACGGTCTCGTCGAAGAGCGCGAAGACCTTGGCCGCGGGATGGATCGTGAGGCCGTCGCCCGCGCGCGCGCCTAGGCGGCGCAGGTGGCGCGGCGTGGCCAGGCTCCCGCAGGAGAGGATCACGGCCCGGGCGCGCAGGGAGCGTCGCTCCCCGCCGGGACCCGCGACGACCGCGCGCGCGAAGCCGCCCCGCGCCGGAGCGGGCGCGGCCTCGACGAGGCGCCAGCCGTCGCGCAGCGTCAGATTCCCGCTCGCGAGCGCGGGCTCGAGGAAAGCCGAGGCGGCCGTGACCTTCGCGCCGCGCGGGCAGACGAAGCAGCAGCGCCCCGCGCCGTCGCAGCCGTCCTCGGCGCGGTCCAGATGATGGCCGCCCGGGATCCCGAGCCGCTCGAGGCCGCGCAGGAAGAGGCGCGTGGAGCCGCCCGCGAGGTCGGCGCGGACGGTCTTGACCTTCAGCGCGCGCCAGACGTCCTCGACGTCGGACGAGAACGCCTCCGCGTCGAAGCCGGGAACCGACGCGGCCCAGCGGCGCACCGCGTCGGCGGGCGGGCGCAGGCAGGTGCCGGAGTTGATCGTCGTGGTGCCGCCGACCGCGCGGCCGACGGCCACGGGGAACAGGCCGTTGCCGAAGCCGGCGGTCAGGCCCGCGTTCGCGTAGTAGAGCGCGAGCGCGCGCGTCCCGTCGGGCTGGGGCTCGGCGCGCGGCCCCGGCTCGAGGACCAGGACGCGCGCGCCGCCCTGCGCCAGGCGCGCGGCCGCGGCCGAGCCCGCCGCTCCGCTGCCGGCGACGATGAAGTCGAAGTCCGCGCTCACGGGTTTCCTCGCGGCGAGCCGCAGGCGGAGAGCGTCGGCGCCTTGATCAGCAGGAATGCGCCGCGCAGGAGCGGCGCGCGCGAGTTCTGCAGGCGCGCGAGCAGGGCGTCCTTGCCGTCCTCGTCGAGCGACTCGAACCGCGCGGGCCGGCCGAGGAGGAGGAGCGGCGCGAGCCAGCGCGCGGCGAGCGCGCACGGCCCGGCCGCGAGCCGGGCCCAGGCGGGCCACAAGGACAAGCGCGCGTCGAGCTCGGCCTCGAAGCCGCGCGCCGGCTCGGGGAGCCCCGCGTGGGCCGCGTAGGCGCGGGCGAAGGCGGCGAGCGCGCTCACGCGGGCTCCGCGTACTCGACGGCGGCGGTCTTCGTGCTCAGCTCCTCGCTGGCGCCGCCGCCGCTCAGGCGCAGCGTCAGCTCCGAGGTCTTCGAGTTGCGGCAGACGAGGCGGCGGCCGGAGGCGTCCGCGTACTCCAGCTCGGCGCGCGGCCCCGGACGGCACGTCCCCTCGATGAGCAGGCCGCCCGCGCGGGCCGAGAAGCTCCAGACGTCGCCGTCGCGGCGCGAGGAATTAAGGAGCAGACGCAGGGGCCCGGCCGCCGCGCGCAGGCGGCCGCCGCGCCAGAACCAGACCGAGGTCGCGCGGCGCCCGAGGAAGGCCGGCGCGGACAGGACCTCGACGACGACCGGCTCGCCGCCCGCGGCGTCGAGCACCGCGTGCGCCCACCACCAGCCGCGGCCGAGGCCCTCGCCCCAGACGTGGCCGACGCTGCCCAGGCCGCGCGCGAACGTCCACTCGGTCCCATCGAGCGCAGCGCGGCCCGAAAAGCGCGCGGCCGGGGCCGCGCTCGCGTAGCCGCGCGAGAAGCCGAGCCCGCGCAGCCAGGCCGGGACGACGTCGAAGGACGGGCAGGGCAGCCGCGTCCAGGAGAACTTCCACGAGACGCCGGGGCCGGCGCCCTCGAGGCCGTCCGCGGTCAGCGTCCAGCTCCCGGGCGCCTCGCTCCAGCGCCGCACGACGACGCGGCCCGCGCTCGGCTCGAAGAAGACGGCCCAGACGAGCGATTCGGCGCCGCGCTCGCCCTCCAGCCGCGCTCGACGCACCCAGAGCGCGCGTCCCGTCGCGGGATCGCTGGCGCGCGCGAACCAGGCCTCGTAGGCCGGCGGGCCGGAGCGCGGCGCCAGCGGATCGCGCGACCGCTCGAAGAGCACGCGCAGAGAATAGAGGTGCGCGAGTATGCCGCCGTCGACCGCGGCCGCGCCGAGGAAGACCGGGTTGCGCGTGCGCGCCGCGAAGAAGACGAACAGCCCGGACGAGACGGCCTTCGAGAGGAGCAGGGCGTCCCAGGCCTCGGCGCGTCCCGGCGCGCGCGCGAGCCGGAAGGCCAGGAGCGCGATCACGGCCATCAGCGAGCCCGCGAGCCCGAGCCACAAGCTCGGCCCCGCGAGAGCGAGCGCGGGAGCGCCCGCGAGCGCCGCCGCCGCGCCGATCCAAGCCAGGACGAGGCGCTCGGCGAATACGAACAAGAGCCCGGCGACGAGGAAGACCAGGGCGTAGGCGCGCAGGAGTGGGCGAAGCATAAGGCCTATAGAAGGAGAGGAGGGACGCAACGTTCCGTCTCGGGCCCGGCGGCGCTTCCGGTCAGACGCGGACGCCCGAAAGCTCCTCGCTGACCTTCCACAGGCGCGCGGCGGCCGCGTCGTCCAGCGCCTCGGGCGAGGCCTTCTTCTCCTTCAGCTTGTCGAAGTAGCGGCCGGTGGTGACCTCCACGTCCTCGTCGGTGCACAGGCGCACGAGCGGACGCGCGCCCTCCGCGGGCGTGGCCAGGAAATACGGGAGCGCCCAGCGCACGACCTTGGGCAGCTCGCGCGACAGGCTGGTGGCGATCACGCCCGGATGCACGCTGTTGACGGTGACGCGCGCGCCTTTGAGCCGCTGGGACAGCTCGCGCGTGAACAAAACGTTGGCGAGCTTGGAGTTCGAGTACGCGGCGGTGCCGTCGTAGCGCTTCTCCATTTGGAGGTCGTCCCAGTTCATGCGGCCGCGGGAGTGCAGCGACGAGCTCACGTTGACGACGCGCGCGGGAGCCGAGGCCTTCAGCACGTCGAGCAGGAGGTTCGTCAGCACGAACGGCCCGAGATGATTCGCCGCGAAAGTCCCCTCGAGTCCGTCCTTGGTGACCTGGCGCGAAGTATGCCAGACGCCCGCGTTGTTGAGCAGGACGTGCAGGCGATTGTGCCGCTTCTTGAACTCCGCCGCCGCGGCGCGGACGGAGGCGAGGTCGGCCAGGTCGCAGGGCAGGACTTCGACTTCGGCTCCGCTCACGGCCGCGCGGATGGCTTCGCGAGCCGTTTCTCCCCGCGTCTTGTCGCGCGCCGTCAGGACCACCGTCGCCCCGCTGCGCGCCAGCGCCAGCGCGGCCTCGTAGCCGATCCCGCTCGTCGCGCCCGTCACCAGGCAGATCTTTCCTTTCATAGAGCCTCCGGTGAGGGCACTTTACCATAAGGGCCGTTAGGCCCAAAATGCGCTGGGACCTCGGCGGGCCGGCGGCTTCCCGGGCGGCCCCTCCGCTCGCGGCCGAATCAGGCTATGCTTGAGACATGAAGCGGTGGCTGAGCGTCGCGACGATCGCGAGCCTGCTGATGACCCAGCCGGCGTCCGTGGTCGACGTTTTGGCCCAGACGTTCAGCGCCTCCGCCGCCTCCGAAGGCGTCGGCGCGGTCCGCGCGGCGGGCGCTCCGACGGCGATCCCCTCCGCCGCGAGCTTCTCCTCGCCGCTCGCGCTCGGCGTTTCGCTGCGGACCGGCGCCGCGTCCCTCTCCGCTCCCGCGCCGGCGGCCGCCGCCGGTTCCTTGGCCGCTCCCGCCGCGTCCGTCTCCGCCGCGGCCTCCGCCGCCGAGGGCTTCGTTCCGGCCGCGGCCGCCGTTTCCGCGCCGGCTTCCGACGCCGTCCTGCCGGCCGCCTCCGCTCCCGCGGACTCGCGCAGCGAGGCCGCCGCCGCCGTCGCCGCGCCGACGGGCCTGCGCGCCGTGATCGCGAACGCGCGCGCGCGGCTCTTCCCCGCGAAGGCCGCCGCGGCGCCCGAGACGACGATCGCCTCGACCTTCGACGGCTCCGCCGCCAAGCCCGCGATCGATTCTCCCGTTCCCGCCGCGAACGCCGCGCTCCCGTCCGGCCGCATCCGCGCCTATCTCGTGCATCCCGGCCGGAAGCCGGTCATGACCACTTTGGAAGAGTTGCCGGCGCTCGCCGCGCAGTCCGGCTTCGCCGCCGACTTCAACGCGAACGGCCACCTGCGCGTGGTCCTGGGCGAGGGCAAGCTCGAAGGCCCCACCCTCGCCGAGTCCGACGTCGCCGGCCTCAAGGCCGCGCTCGCCGCCGGCGGCCTGAACGTCGCCGACAAGCGCGCGCGCACGGATTCGATCCCGATCAAGACCGCGCTCGCGGCGTCTCCCGCCGCGGCGAACGCCGCGGCTCCGGACGCCGGAAAGCGCCGTGCGGGCTGGGCCCAGATTTCCGTGCGCGTCGCGGTGGGCCTCGGCGTCGCCGCGCTCTACGTCGCGCACTTCGGCACGATGAACCCGCTCGCCCCGGTCCTGCTCGCCTTCCTCGTCGCCAACGTCGACCGCGCCGTGCGCGAGAGCGCCTACGCGCTCGGCATGCTGAAGGCCGCGTTCAAGGAGTCGAAGCGCCCGCGCTGGAACGAGATCCTCGGCGGCGTGATCGGCAAGATCGTCCCCGCGATCGTCAACCTCGGCATCTTCGCGGCGATGTACCACGGCCACCCCGTCGCGCTCGCGATGGCCGCGGCCCTCTCGCTCGCCGTCGAGACCTTCCACGGCGTCTGGGTCAACGCCTGGGACACCTTCCAGAGCAAGATCGGCCGCCACCGCGGCATGCTCTACCAGAACATCTTCAACTTCATCTACGGCCAGATGATCAGCGGCTCGTTCCGCACGATCACGTACTTCACGCTCGGCAACGTCCCGCCGCCGTGGTCGATCGAGTACTGGAAGGCCGTGAGCGCGATGACCTTGATCGGCACCTTCTGCGGCACGCTCGGCTACCGCGGCCTCAACTCGATCTACGAGAAGGGCCGCATCCCGCGCTGGGGCCGCGCCGGCATCCAGCAGATGCGCGACTTCTGCATGATGATGATCGGCCCGTTCTTCGGCACCGGCAACATGTTCATGACCTGGCTGCTCTTCGGGATCATGCAGACCGTCGACCTCGCGATCTTCGCCGTCGACCGCATGCTCGACACGCGCCCGATCATCTACCTGGCCGACGAGCGCGTCGCCTCCTCCGACACCTTCAAGGCGATCTACATCGACCGCCCCTCGCCGCTGACCGAGGCCGTGAACGGCGTCAAGAACTCGATCATCGCCAAGCCCTTCGTCGCGGCGTACCGCTGGGCGCGCGGCCGCCGCGCGCCGAAGCCCGCCGCGCCCCGCCCGTAACGGCGATCAACCACAGAGACGCAAAGACACAGAGAACGACGCGAGAGAAACGCCGTTAATCTTTCTTTCCGTTTCTCTGTGTCTTTGTGTCTCTGTGGTTAATTTTTTCGTTTCGTTTACGGGAACAGCGGCGTGTCGTCCATGACGCGCGGGTCGGACGCGCTGCCGCCGCCGAATACGAAGTCGCCGGGCTGGGGCGCGAGCGGGCGCAAGGTCCCTTCCACTCCGTCGTAGTCCCAGGTCGTTATGTAGAATCGCGCGCCGTCGAACGTGCTCACACCCGAGAAGGCGGCGGGATCGAACGTGATCGTCACCTCGCCCTTGGCCTTGTCCGCGCTCACGGCCGGCGGGGGCGAGACCTGCGCGCCGAAGGCGTCCTTGGTGGCGCCCGACGCGGAGTAGAGCGCGACCTTCCAGCCGCCGAGGAAAGCCGCGTAGTGCCAGGCCGCGTCGTGCGGCATGCGCGCGTTGAGCCGCGGCAGGTCGACGGCGCCGGCCGCGTCGGCCAGGCCCGGGAAGCTCATGTAGACGTCGAAGCAGACGTGGTCGAAGCCGAAGGGCGGGTTCCACGCGGTCGACAGTCCGTTCGCCATCTTGATCACGAGCCGCGCGGCGGGGCCGCGGCGATAGAGCGAGACCTTCGCGATGTCGGCGCGGCCCGCGAAGCCGGCCGAGGTCGGGTAGACGTACGTTCCGCGCGGGCCCTTGTCGTCTCCGATCGGGCGGTCGATCGCGGCGGCGAGAGTCCACGGCGAGGAGACCGTGAACGCGCGCGGCTCCGAGAAGAGCAAGGTCCCGGTCAAGGTCGCGGCCTGGAGGCTGTGCTCGCCGTCGGGCAGAGCCGAGGCGTCGAAGGACGCCGTCCACAAGCCGTCCGCGTCGAGCTCGGCGGTGACCGCGCGCGCGACGCGCCCGTCGACGACGAGCGAGACGGCGCTGGCCCCGGTCGCGGTGCCGGTGACCTTCACGCGCCCGGAGAGGACGGGCTTCTTGTCGAAGCCGTCCATCGTCACGCGCCCGCGCGGCGCCTCGGATTGCGCGGCGCTGCCGGCGTCCTTGAGCACGAGCGCGGCGCGCGCGGGCAGCCGCAGCGACAGCCGTCCGTGCGCGTCGACGAGCAGGCTCTCCGGCGCCTCGCCGCGCGAGAAGAGCACGGCGAGCTTCTCGCCCGGAGGCATCCCCGTCTCCAGGCCCGTGAGCAGGGATTCCTCGTCGGAGCTGTTGAGGACGACGAGCACGTCCCGCGAGCCGCCGTCGAGGCGATAGACGACGGGTCCCGGCCCCGCGGCCGCGCCGTAGAGCGGGATCAAGGTGCCGCGCCGCAGCGCCGGCTCGGAACGCCGCAGGTCCGCGAGCTTTCGGATCAGGCGGTACAGCGGCTGCTTCGCGTCGAAATGATCGCGGCCGCCCGAGCCCCAGCCGCCCGCGAACATCGACGCCCGCGTCTCGGTGAAGCCCTGCTCGGTGCCCATGTACACGAGCGGTATCCCGGGGATCGTGAAGATCACGGTCAGCGCCTGCTCGAGCCCGGCCGACGAGCCCTCGGCGAGGAATCGCGCCATGTCCTGGTTGTCGACCAGGTTGATCGCCGCGCCGCCGCGGCGCAGATGGCGGTTCAAGCCCTGAAGACGATAGCTGAGCTGGGCCGCCGGCGCACTCTTCGCGAGGACCGCGCGCAGGTCCACGACGAGCGGGAAATTGAGCACCGCGCCGAGCTCGGGCTTGTCCGGAGTGCCGAGATAGCTCGCCAATATTTTTTCCTCGGAGTCGGAGAAAGGACTGCCGTTGGACCAGACTTCGCCGAAGGTCAAAAAATCTTTCGCGCCGAGCTTTTTCGCGAGAACGGCGACGCCGGGAACGGGCCCGGTGGAATACAAGAAGTCGTTATAAAACTCGTGCTCGACGTAGGGCACCGTGTCGAAGCGGAAGCCGTCCACGCCCGCCGTGCTCACCCACCAGTCGTAGGTCTCGCGCAGGGCCTCGCGCACGACGGGGTTCTCGGTGTTGAGATCGTCCAGGCTGGAGACCTGGTACGTGAGCCGCTGGACCGGATCGTTGAAATCGGTCACGTCCGGCGTCCAGTGATAGATCGCCGCCTCCCTCTGCGCGGGATCGCGCGCGTCGTCCATGTCGAACGGCGGCTGGGTCGGCCGCGGCGGGTACATCCCGGGCTTGAGCGCGAAATTTTTCGTCACGTCCTTAGGATCGTAGGGGCCTTCGTAGCGGAAAAAATCGCCGGTGTGGTTGACCACCACGTCCTGGATCAAATACATCCCGCGCTTGTGCAGCTCGCGCGAGAGCGCCTTGTAATCGTCGAGCGTGCCGAGATGCGCGTCGACTTTGTGAAAGTTTTCCGCCCAGTAGCCGTGATAGCCCGCCATCTTCATCATCGGGTCCCACCAGACGTTCGCCACCGGCGGCGTGACCCAGACCGCCGTCGCGCCGAGCCCCGCGACGTAGTCGAGCTTCTCGCGCAGACCCTTGAGATCGCCGCCGCTGTAGAGGTTCTGATTCTTCGGGTCGTACTCGCCGTGCCCTTGGTCGTCGTTCGTCTTGTCGCCGTCCATGAAGCGGTCCGTCATCACGAAGTAGATGAACTGATCGCGCCAGTCCGGAGACGGCGCGTGCAGCGGGCCCGGAGCGGCGGCGGCACGGGCGGCGAGCAGGACGACAAACAAGGCGGCGCGGCGGCCGTGGTGGGCCGAGTTCATGAGCCCGTAGATTCTACATCGATCCGTCTCGCGAGATGTGAATCAAGACCGCTCGAAACCGCGCGTGCGCGAGCGCCCGCGACGAACGGAGACGATGCGGCCGGGCAGCGCGGCGAGAAGCTCTGGACGAGCCCATTCGGTCCATAGCGCGCTGATTGTCGCGAGACGGTGGTCGCGCGGGCGCAAAAGAACGAGCGCCAATGGACGCGGACGGCGACCGATCAGCGGGAAATCCAGATCCAAAGTCACGAGGACGGCGTTCGTCCGAGCGGCCCAATCCCAGATCTCCGCATCGCTGGAACCGCAGCGGGATGTCTCGCGAACTGAGACGGCATCGTGACCCTGAGAACGGATCAGCGCGGCGAGACCGACGTGAAGGTTCTCATCGACGAGGAACTGCAACGGCGCGCTCCTCGGAGAGCGCCTCGGCGGCGTAGGACATCGCCGCCAGCACGGCTTCCTTGGAAACGCGGTAGCCGCGGCAGACCTCGTCGAGCGGCTCGCCGGCGCCGAGGGCGCTGACGAGGACGTAGACGGGCACGCGCGTGCCCTTGATCACGGGCTTGCCGCCCAGAATCTTCGGGTCGACGGCGATGAGCTTGTGCCAGTCCTTCGTCTTGGCCATCGTCGTCAGTGTAACAGGGGCTCCGAGGGGTTTCAAGGCATTCTCCTCCTGACGTAGATACGATGCGGCCCCTCCTTTTGTTCCATCGGGACGAAGGATCGTTCGTGCTACAATCGCCGACGTGAGCCTTCCTTCTTGGGGCGGCAAGGTCATCTACTTCGTCCTGATCGACCGCTTCCAGAACGGCGACGCGTCGAACGACGACCAAGGGCATGGCGAGTTCTCGCTGGCCGACGACGACTGCTTCCAGGGCGGCGATCTCCAGGGCATCCGGCGCCGACTGCCGTACATCAAGCGCATGGGGTTCGACGCGATCTGGATCACGCCGCCGGTCCACAACCAGTGGATCAACCCGTACATCCGCACGCGCGGCTACCACGGCTATTGGGCTTACGATTTCACTCGCATCGACCCGCACTTCGGCACGCTCGACGACTACAAGGCGCTCGTGCGCGACGCGCACTCCCTCGGCCTGCGCGTCATTCAAGACATCGTCGTCAATCACACCGGCAACTACTTCACGGTCTCGCCCGAGGGCTACGACCCGGCGCGGCCCGAGCTCAATTGGAGGGCCGTCGACGGCGCGTATCCGCCGGCGCACTCTCCCAAAGCGCCGAACGACCCGGTCTTCCGCATGAACAATCCGAACATCCCGGAGCACAAGCAGGCCGGGGTGTACAACTTCACGCCGAACATCACGGACTTCCGCAACCGCGAGCAGACGCTGACCTACGCGATGGGCGACCTCGACGACGTGAACCTGAAGAGCCCGCTCGCGCTCGAGCGCTTCAAGGAGATCTACCGCTACTGGATCGACGAGGTCGGCGTCGACGGCTACCGTGTGGACACGGTCTACTACACGCCCGAGGAGTTCTACGAAAAATTCCTCTACGACGAGGACCCCGGCAGTCTCGGCCTCAAGCGCTTCGCCGAGCGCAAAGGCATCAAGGACTTCTTCGTCTTCGGCGAGGTCTGGAGCTACGACTACCGTGCTATCGCCCGGTACTTAAAAGCGGGTCGCGCCAACCGCCTGGACTCGGCGGTGGACCTGCCGCTCAACGAGGCGCTGACCCAGGTCTTCTACCGCAAGGCGCCGACCGAGCGCCTGCGTCAGGTCCTGTCCGCGCGCCGCCGCCACCACGACCTCTGGGTGAACTTCCTCGACAACCACGACGTCGAGCGCATGTGGTCGCGCGCGGGCTGGCCGGCCGTGCGCCAGTCGCTCGTCGCGCTGTTCACGCTCCCCGGCATCCCGTGCGTGAACTACGGCACCGAGGCCGAGCTCGCGCGCGCGCGGCAGAACATGTTCGGCGACGAGAACTTCGACGAGGAGTCGCGGGCGGCGAGGCTGCTGAAGCAACTGATCAAGTTCCGCAAGAAGCACGTCGGCCTCGCGCTCGGCCGCGCGGAGGCGGAGACGACGTCGCACTCGGCCGGGATCCTGTCGTACCTCGTGACCCACGGCGAGGACCGCTATCGCGTGGTGCTCAACACGGCCACGACGCGCATGGCCTACGACCTCGGCTCGGACACGGACGGGCTCGAGACTCTGCTGTCTTCCTCCAAGCCCGACCGCCGCGGCTCCGCCCTGATCCTGCCGCCGGAGTCCTATTTCGTCTTCCGGGCGCCCGCGCCGTCCGCGGCGCGCGCGCGCGCGGCGCGGCTGAAGGCGTTCCCGGCCGGCGTCATCAAGGAAAGCATCCCCGTGCGCTTCGCGCCGTCGCACGGCGACGAGAACGAGGAGCTCTACGTGGTCTGCGACGGGGACTACGACGGCAAGATCCGCGTCCCGGATCCGGCCTCGGGCGAGTTCCGCCTGGGCGCGCGCGAGCTCGGCAACGGCGCGCACCGCCTGGCCCTGCTGTCGCGCTCGAAGGCGGGAGCCCTCGCCTTCGCGGGCGAGCAGTCCATCCTCGTGCGCAACCCGTACCAGCTCCTCGTCGAGGCGTCGGTCCCCGAGGAGAACAAGGGCGGCCCCGGCGGCGCGATCCGCCCGCCGGCCGAGGCCAGCTACGCGGGACAGATGTCGATGCGCCGCGTGCGCGCGCTCACGAGCGGTCGCGACCTGCGCCTAGAGCTTTCGATGGCGAACGTGACCAACGAGTGGAACGCGCCGCACGGCTACGACCACGTCTACTTCCACGTCTTCTTCGACTTCCCGGGCCAGCGCGGCGTGCGCTTCCTGCCGAAGCTCAACTCGACGCGTCCGGACTTCGACTTCGACGCCGGCTTCCTCCTTTACGGCTGGGGCTCGCGCTCCTTCGCCGCGAAGGACTCCAAGCCCGACGCCTACGGCTCCCCGCTCGTCGGCGAGGTCGAGCAGGCCGCGAACCTCAAGCGCAAGACCGTGACCTTCACGTTCTCCCACCGCCTGTTCGAGGACGTGCGCACGCTCGCGGGCACGAAGGTGCTGATCACGACCTGGGACGGCTACCTCGGCGACCTGCGTTCGCTCGAGACCGAGAAGGCCGACTGGAGCTTCTGGGCGCCCGGCGCGAACCCCGCCGAACTTCCTAGAATATACGACCACGCGCTGATCACTCTCTAGATGCTAAAGCACATTCCCTCGATGCATCTGTGCCGAGCCCGAAGGGTCGAGGCTTGACCATGGACATCGCCGCCGACGACCTCGTCGTTCTCGCGCTCGACCGCGGCGGCTCCGCGCCCGAGCGCGCGTATTTCGCCGCGACCGGCGCCGAGCTCGCCGCGGGTGGCGCGCCGCGGCGCCTGGACGGCGCGCTCGATCTGGACTGCGCGGGACGCGTTCTCATCGCACTGTCCCCGACGCGCACCTACGCCGAGGGCATGGGCGGCGGCAGCTCAGAGCGCGCTCCCGAGGACCGCCGCCTCTCGCGCGCGCTCGAGAGCCGATTCCCGGGCCGCGTCTCCTGCGTCCTGCTCGGCGCCGAGGCGCGCGCCTCCGCCGCCGCCGCGGCGGCCGAGGGCCCGCGCGGCCTCGTCGAGTTCAAGCCCGCGATGCTGAGGCAGGCGCCGCAGCTCCTGCGCGAGTGCTGGACCGTGCCGAACCGCCAGGACTACATGTACCTGGTCACCAAGACGTTCGGCCTCAATCTCGTCGTGCGCGTGGTCTTCATGATCCTGCCCGTCCGCACCGGAGGCCTCAACCTGCTGCGCGCGGCCGCGGCGCTCGCCTGGTATCAATTCCAAGACACGGTCTTCACCGTTTTCGGCCAGACCTACATGAAGTTCCTCGGCCGCATGACCGGCATGCTGCGCGTCGGCCCCGCGCATCTCGGAGACTTCTCGTTCGTCTACGTCCAGCTGTGCTTCTTCGAGTTCCTCAACCGTCTCGTGCTCGGGCCCCTGGGCATGAATCCCCTCGTGTACACCTGGCACGGCATGGCGCTCATCTTCGTGAACATCCTGCAGGGCATGATCTCCGGCGGCCCGCTGATCCCCGCGATCAACAAGATGCGGCGCGCCGGAGTGATCGGCCACTCGACGATGATGCACTTCTACCAGCTGTCGAGCCTGACGATGCAGTTCGGCCTCTTCGCGAGCTTCGGCTACCAGCGCTTCTACACGCTGCTGACGACCGCGACGCTGGCGCTCTCGTGGGGCAGCTACGCCGTCTTCTCCATCTTCTACCAGGACGCGCCCGCCGCTCCCGCCGAGCCGGCGCTCGCCGCGCGCCTCGACGCGCTCGCCGCGAAGGCCTGACCCCATGACCACCGCCCATCCCATCCATCACGCGCGCTCGGCGCACCCGCATCGGCCCGCGCGCGCCGCGCGGCCGACGCGCTGGCCCGCGCTGGCGGCCGGCTCGGCCGTGCTGATCGTCCTCGGCCTGCGCCTCGCCGCGCTGCGCGCCGACTTCGCGGAAAACCGAGTTCTCTCCCATGCCGCCGCGCCGCCGCCGCCGCCCGGACTGCCGTACGCGGACCTCCACGACGACGCCCTGCTCTGGAACCGGAACCTGCTCTCGCGCCACGCGCGCGGCCACGCGGACCTGCCGCGCCTGCGCGCCGGCGGCGTCGGCCTGCAGGTGTTCTCCATCGTCACCCAGTCGCCGTACGGCATCAACATCCGCGCCAACCGCGCGGACGCCTGGGACCTGGTGACCGCGCTGTTCGTCGCGCAGGGCCGGCCCGTCGCGACCTGGTTCAGCCGCCGCGCGCGCGCCCTCGACCGCGCGCGCCAGCTCGAGGACGCCGCGGAGCTGTCGAAGGGCCGGCTCGTCGTCGCGCGCACGCGCGAGGGCCTCGGCGCCGCCCTCGCCGCGCCCCCGGAGACCCGCCCGATCGCGGGCGTTCTCTCGATCGAGGGCGGCGCCCCGCTGGAAGGCGACCCCGGAAACGTGCGCGCGCTCTTCGACGCGGGCGTGCGCATGATCTCCTTCTCGCACTTCGTCGACACGGACCTGGGCGGCTCCGCGCACGGCGAGGCGCGCGGCGGCCTGACCCCGCTCGGCCGCGCCGTCCTGGCCGAGATGTCGAAGTACGGGATCATCCTCGATCTCGCTCACGCCTCGCCCGCGCTCATCGACGACGCGCTCAAGGAGTGGAAGGGACCGCTGATGGTCTCGCACACCGGCGTGCGCGGCACCTGCGACAACCAGCGCAACCTGAGCGACGACCAGCTGCGCGCGCTGTCCGCGCGCGGCGCGCTGATCGGCATCGGCTTCTGGTCGGTCGCGACCTGCGGCGACGACGCCGACGCGATCGCGCGCGCCGCCGCCCACGCCGTGAAGGTCGCCGGCCCGCGCGCCGTCGCGCTCGGCTCCGACTTCGACGGCGCGGTGACCGCGCCGTTCGACGCGACCGGCTTCCCTCTGATCGCCGCCGCGCTCGCCCGCCAAGGCCTCTCCGCGGACGAAGTCTCCCTCGTGATGGGCGGCAACGCGCGCCGCTTCATGCTCGAGCACCTGCCCTCCGCGACCTTCCTCCGCTGACGCGCCGCGCGGCGAGGCTTGACGCCGCGCGCGCGGCGCGCCATAATCGGTCCGACGCGGCGAAAACGGAGGCCACATGCTGGGGATTCAGTTCTTCAAGGCGGACCCGACGGTGTTCGTGCTCCATTACAAGAACGGGGCGGTGAAGCGCCGCGGGCCGGGGCTGTCGTTCTTCTACTTCGCGCCGACCTCCTCCATCGTCGCGGTGCCGATCAACACCGTCGACGTGCCCTTCGCTTTCCAGCTGGTCACGAAGGATTTCCAGACGGTGACTCTGCAGGGCCAGCTCGGCTACCGCGTCGCCGACCCCGCGAAGCTCGCCTCCATCCTCAACTACGCGGTCGGCCCGCGCGGCGGCTATATGAGCGACGACCCGACGAAGCTCGGCGACCGCCTCGTCAATCTCGCTCAGACGATCGCGTTCTCCTCGATCCAGACGCTGACGCTGGAGGCCGCGCTCTCCAGCACGCAGACGCTCGTCGCGTCTTTGCTCGAGAAGATCCGCAAGTCGGAGCTGCCCGCCAGCCACGGCGTCGAAGTCATGGCGCTCTCGATCCTGTCGGTGCGCCCCACGCCGGAGACCGGCAAGGCGCTGGAGGCCGACGCGCGCGAGCTGCTCCTGCGCAAGGCCGACCAGGCCACCTACGCGCGCCGCAACGCGGCGGTCGAGGAGGAGCGCAAGATCAAGGAGAGCGAGCTCAACACCGAACTCGCCGTCGAGGCCAAGCGCCGCCAGATCCGCGAGAGCCAGATGACGGCCGCGATCGCGCTCGAGCAGCAGCGCGTGGAGCTCCTCGAGCAGAAGATGGCCAACGAGCGCAAGGAAGCCGAGACGAAGGCCTATGCTCTCGAGCAGAGCCTGGCTCCGCTCAAGGCGATGGACTGGCGCACGCTGATGGCGATCGGCAAGGGCGGGATCGACTCCAGCATGCTGATCTCGCTCGCCTTCCACGATCTCGCCGACAAGGCCGAAAAGATCGGGACGCTCAACATCACGCCCGACCTTCTGCAGACGCTGACCCAGGCGGCCTCGCACAAGTGAGCGCGCGGTGAGCCGGGCGACGGGCGGCTTCGAGAAGATCGTCGTCGTCACGCGCAAGACGCGCCTGCAGGAGCTCGTCATGCGCTACAACACGCCCGGCCAGGCGAAGTTCCGCATTCAACAGCAGCTCGAGAACGACCTGGTCCAGCGCAAGAACGTCTCGCTGAAGTCGGCGCGCGCGAGCGCCGCGGGCGCGGTCGCTTCGTATCAGGCCGAGGACGACGCCTACCGTCCCGCGGTGGAGAATCTGGTGCGGCGCCTGGGCACCCTCGGGCTCGACGTGCACCCGATCGACCGCTCGCTCGTGCCGACGTATCTGTTCACCGAGCACGACGTCGTGCTGACGCTCGGACAGGACGGCCTCGTGGCCAACTGCGCGAAGTACGCGGGCGCCCAGCCCATCGTCGGCGTGAACCCGGACCCGGCGCGCTTCGACGGCGTGCTCCTGCCCTTCACCGTCGACAGCGCGCCCGCGGCGGTGGAGGCGGTCCTGCGCGGACGCGCGCGCGTGCGCGAGATCACGCTCGCCGAGGCCGCGCTCAACGACGGCCAGCGCCTGCTCGCCTTCAACGACCTCTTCATCGGCGCGAAGACGCACGTGTCCGCGCGCTACCGCATCCGCCACGAGGACCGCGCCGAGGACCACTCGTCGAGCGGCGTGATCGTGGCCACGGGCGCGGGCTCGACGGGCTGGCTCTCGTCGACGTTCAACATGGCCGCGGGCCTGGCCGCCAGCACGGGCGGGCGCCTCGGCGCCAAGCCGACCCTGCGCTGGGAGGACCGCGACCTGTTCTTCGTCGTGCGCGAGCCGTTCCTGAGCCGCACGTCGGCCGCGAGCGTGGTCGCGGGCAAGGTCACGGAGTCCGGCCCGCTGGAGCTCGAGTCGCAGATGTCCGAGGGCGGCGTGATCTTCAGCGACGGCATGGAGTCCGACTTTTTGGAGTTCACCTCGGGAGCGCTCGCCGTGATCCGCCCCGCGGCCCAGCGCGCGCGCCTGGTCGCGCGCTCCTAGCGCCGTGCTCAGGATCCTCCTGATCGCCGCCGCGCTCGTCGCGACGGCCGTCGTCGGCCTCGTCCTGCTGATCCGCGCCGGGCTGAACGCCCCGCTCCAGGACGTCCCGGTCGCCGCGCGCGAGTGGGGCCGCGTCGCCGTCGCGGTGCGGCAGATGAACCGGTTCGAGCTGGGCCGGCCGGGACGCACCGAGTATTTCCTCGTCGCCGCCGCGGCCGAGCGGATCGGACGCTGCCCCGAGGCCGCGAGCGACGCGCCCAGCTTCGCCGCGACGAGCGCCGGCGGGACTCTGCGCGTCGAGCTGAAGCCCGCGCTCACCGGGGGACGCTGCGGGCGCCGCTCGTTCGAGGGCTCGTCCGGCCCGGACGACCCGCGCGCGCTCGACATCGCCCTGCCCGATCTGGAAAAGACGCCGACCCGCGTCGTCTTTTCCCAGGCCGGCCGCACGGCGGAGTATCTCCTGCGCGCCGACCGCGACAAGATCGTCCTCGAGAAGGCCGCCGACCCGACGGACATGGTCGCCCCGCGGCACGCCGCGCTCAAGCGCCTGCCGCGCACGCTCTTCCTCGCCGTCGGCGCGGACCGGAGCCCGCCGAGCCTGTGGGGCGGCAGCATCCGGCTGGCGCCGGCCGACGGCGGGGCCGAGCGCCGCGACGCGCTCGGCGATCCCGTCCAGTACTGCCGCGCGCCGGCCCCGTATCGGTACGCGAGCGGCGCCGCGACCGTCGACGGCCGCGAGGTGCGCTACGTCCAGGGCGTCTCGGAGAGCACCCTCGACGATCTGTATCGACAACTCGCCGCCGCCGAGAAAGAGGCGGGCGCGCCGCCGGGCTTCACGCTGTACGCGCTCGGCCTCGACGGCGCGCTCGAGAAGCGGCCGTAGGCCGCCCGCGCCGCCTACTTCGGCGCGGAAAGCCCGAGCACGGCCCAGCCCGCTGCGAACACCTCGTCGGGGACGCCGAGCGCCTTCTTGAGCGCGACGTCGCGGTCCCAGACGTTCGGGATCCGCGAGACGCGCGAGATCGTCCGCGGCGAGAGCCTTCCCAGCTGGTACCCGGGCCAGACGATCGGGAATTTCTGCAGGGGCCAATCGGTGCCGTAGAGCAGGCGGCCGCGCAGCTCCTCGCGCGCGAGCGCCTTCTTCAAGAAGCCGATGCGGTTGAACTGCGTTGTGGAGGAGATGTCGGCGTAGAGCGTCTTGTACTTCTTGAAGAGCGGCAGGAGGCGCTCGAAGGCGCTCTGGCCCTCGAAGCTGCCGGTCGACGCCACGTGAGCCGCGATCACGGTCACGCCGAGCTTGAGCGGCAGCTCGAGGCGGACCGGGTCGCAGTACTCGTCCTTCGCGTGCGTGAACGTGTGCTCGGCCCCCGTGTGCACGAGCAGGGGCAGCTTGTACGCGACGAGCCGGCGGTAGAACGGCTCCAGCGCCGGATCGGCGGGGTCCACGTCCATGATCGACGGGATCCACTTGATCAGGACCGCGCCGTGCTCCTTCGCCCACTTGAGGCGCGCGAGCGCGTCCTTGCGGTGCGGGTTCACGCTGGCTCCGAGCAGCAGGTTCGGGTGGCGCGCGACCTCGGCCGCGGCGAACTCGTTCGGCACGTAGACCTCGGTCGCGTCCTTGTCGAGCACGCCGTCCTTGACCGCGCCGTCCATCGCGAGCACGACGGCCTTCGCGGTGGTGCTCGAGCGCGCGACCTCGGCGCTGATGTAGTCCGCTACGATGCCGTCGCCGCGCTCGCGCAGCTCACCCTCCGTGAAGCCGACGAAGTGGAGATAGAATCTGTACTTGTAGCTGTGAAACATCGCGGGCGACACGTAGCAGTCGCTGCCCGGCCGCGGCAGGCAGGCGAGGTGCGCGTGCACGTCGAGCGCGGTCTTGCCGTCCGCCGCGAACGCCGGCGAGACGGTGAGCGCGATTACGGCCGCGACGAGCAGAGAACGCATCGGACAATCTTAGCGAAGAAACGGCGGCGCGAGCGCGCGGAGTTATTCGCGTCATTCACGCGTCGACTGATGGCGCCATCAGTTGAAGATCGCGATCGCGCAACTACTCATCCCGCCGCTCGACGGTCTTCAAAGTTATCCGCTTCATCCACAAAAGCAACTGTTGTCAACAACAGTTCGATTGCGCGGGTTGCCCTTCGGGCACCGCCAATTCGCGCAGCCGAAATTGATATCCTCGGGCCGTGAAAGACACGATCACTCCCGACTTCATCCGCGCGATCCCGAAGTCCGACCTCCACCTGCACCTCGACGGCTCCTTGCGGCTGAAGACGCTGATCGAGCTCGCGCGCGAGGCGAAGGTCAAGCTTCCTTCTTATACCGAGGCGGGACTGCGCAAGCTCGTGTTCAAGGAGTCCTACAAGGATCTTCCGGAGTACCTGCACGGCTTCATGTACACGTGCGCGGTGATGCAGGACCTCGAGAACATCGCGCGCGTGGCGCAGGAGCTGGTCGAGGACAACGCCGACGAGGGCGTGCGCTACATCGAGGTGCGCTTCGCGCCGCAGCTGCACGTGACGCCGAGCACGGGCGTGCGCGACGTGGTGCGCGCGGTGGCGGCGGGGCTGGCGGCGGGGGCGAAGGCGCACAACTCGTCGAAGGCGGTGAAGTCGGGCGAGGACGTGCCGTTCCACTTCGGCATGATCCTGTGCGCGATGCGCCGGTTCAAGAAGGGCATGTCGCCGTACTTCGCCGACATGCTGAGGCTCATGGAGCACGCGCCGAAGGACGAGGTCTTCGCGGCGGCGTCGCTGGAGCTGGCGCGCGCGGGCGTCGAGCTCGCGCAGGAAGGACTGCCGGTCGTCGGTTTCGATCTCGCGGGCGAGGAGGCGGGCTTCCCGCCGGCCGATCACTGGGCCGCGTACCAGTACGCGCACAACCACTTCATCCGCAAGACGGTGCACGCGGGCGAGGCCTACGGCCCGGAGTCCATCTGGCAGGCGATCACGCAGTGCCACGCCAACCGCATCGGCCACGGCACGTTCCTGTTCGCGTCCGAGATGATCCAAGACCCGAAGATCGAGGACCGCAAGCGCTACGTCGAGGACCTGGCCAACTACATGGCCGGCCAGCGCATCGGCGTGGAGGTCTGCGTGACCAGCAACCTGCAGACGATCCCGGCGATCAAGACGATCTCCCACCATCCGGTCCGCCAGATGATCGACCACGGCCTGTCGATCTCGATCTGCACCGACAACCGGCTCGTCTCCAACACGACCGTGTCCCGCGAGGTCCAGCTCGTCGTGGAGGGCGCGAAGGTCACTCCCGCGGAGCTGCGGCGGCTGATCGTCGCCGGCTTCAAGGGCGCGTTCTTCCACGGCTCCTTCGCCGACAAGCGCCGCTTCGTCGAGGCCGTCGAGCGGCGCTACGACGCGCTCGCGGCGCCGAAGGCCGCGCCCGCGCGCTAGAGACCGCTCGGCTTGACAGCCGCCCGCGCCGACGCTAAACTGCCGTCATGAGAAAGCTCCTGTCCGCGCCGCTCGCGCTGTCGGCGCTCGCGCTGTGCGGCTGCACGACGGTGGGCACGCTCGGCATCGTGACGAAGAGCTCCCTCGATGCCCCGGCGATGATGCGCGAGGGGCGCCCGTACACGGTGATCGGGCCCACGCAGGGCTACTCCTGCCGCTACGTCCTCCTCGGCGTCTTCCCCTTCGGCTATGGCGACGTGCAAGCGGCGACCGACCTGGCGCTCAAGAGGGTCGGCGGCGGCGACGCCCTGCTCAACGTGACGACGGTGACGGGCCTCTACAGCTTCATCCCGATCTACAACGTCCTCGCTCAGTCCTGCACCGAGGTCAGGGGAACGGCGATCAAGTTCTCGGCCGCGCCGCCGAAGGGCGGCTGAGCTCTTCCCCACCGTGAACCGGAACACGCTCCTCGGCGCGCTGATGCTCGCTCTCCCGGCCGCGTCGCGCGCCGCTCCCGCCGACGTCCTGCCCGAGGACGTGCGCCGCGCGGCGGCGGAGATCCGCTGGACGCCGGAGCTCGTCGACCGGCTCATCGAAGGGCTGCCGAAGGTCGAGACGCACCTGCACCTCGACGGCTCGCTCTCTCCGTCCGCGATCAAGGCCCTGGCCAAGCGCCAGCGGTACGCGCCGCTCGCGGGAAAGAGCGTCGCGGAGATCGCGGCGCTGACCGTCGTCGACAAGCCGAAGGACTCGCTGGCCGAGGTGCTCAAGGCCTTCGAGACGGTGTATCCGCTCCTGCACACGCCGAACGCGGTCGAGACCATGGCCTACGAGGCCGTCGCCGCCGCCGCGCGCGACCGCGCGCTCTACGTCGAGGTCCGCTTCGCCCCCGCGCTGCAGGCCGCGCCGGGGTTCACGTCCGAGCAGGCCCTGAAGGCCGCGCTCAAGGGCCTCAAGCGCGCCGAGAAGGACTTCGGCGTGAGGAGCGGCGTCATCGTCTGCCTGATCCGGCCGTTCGGCTTCGTCAGCCGCGACAAGAACGCCGCGATGACCGCCCTCGCGATCAAGTACAAGGACCGCGGCGTCGTGGGCCTGGACCTCGCGGGCAACGAGGCCGCCCAGCCGCTCGCCGACTACCGCGAGTTCTTCGCGCGGGCCAAAGCCGCCGGCCTGCGCCTGACCGCGCACGCGGGCGAGGTGCCCGGAAGCCGCGACCTCGAGACCGCGCTCGAGCTCGGAGTCGACCGCCTCGGCCACGCGACCTTGCTCGCCGAGAAGCCGGAGCTCCTGAAGCAGGTCGTCGCGCGCCGCCTGCCGATCGAGGTCAACCTGACCTCGAACCTGCGCACCAGCGCGGTCGCGGACCTCGCGCGCCATCCCGCGAAGGACTGGTACGCGGCCGGCGTGCCCATCGCCCTCAGCACCGATGATCCCGGCGTGTTCGGGATCGACCTCGACCACGAGTACCGCCTGCTCGCGCGCGACCTGGGCTTCGCGCCCGTCGACGTGATCGCGGTGGCCGCGCAGGGGATCGACGCGCTCTTCCTGCCCGAGGCGTCGAAGCGCGAGCTGCGCGCGCGCTTCGACGCCGACGTGCGCGCGCTGCTCAAGAGCTTGGCCGCGCCCGCGCCGTCGACGCCCTAGCCCGCGTCGCGCTGGACCGTCTCGGGCGAGAAGGCCGGCACGCACACGGCCACGTACTCCGCGCCGCCCGCGTGCGGCGACGAGCAGCGCACCCACTCGCCTTTCGGGACGATCACGGCCTGCCCCGCCTTGACCTCGAGCGTCCCGGCCTTCGTCTCCACGCGCAGCGCGCCCGCGAGGACCAACGTGAACTCGTCGAACTGCGGCGTCTGGCCCGGCTCGACCCAGCCCTCGGGGCTCGACATGCGCGCGACGGAGGCCGCGCTCGTCTTCGTGTTGACGCGCCCGACGTACTCGCGGATGATCTTCGGCTTGGTTCCCGCGGCCGGGATCGTCGCGGGCTTCTCGATGAGTATCGCCATGCCGCGATTCTATCATTGACGGCCCCGCGCGCGAGTCTTTACAATGCGTCGTTCCCAGGAGGACGACATGAAGCCGCTCGACCGATTTTTCGCCGCGCTCGTTCTGCTCGCCGCGTCCCTTCCGGCCGCCGCGGCCGTCCCCTCGGTCCGCCACCGCGGCCGCGCGATCGACCTCGACGCCTTCCTCGAGGGCTTCCCGTACACGTCGCCGTTCGTCGACGTCCGCTCTTCGCGTCTGTTTTATAAAAGGAAAGGCAAGACCGACGAGCTCATGATGGCGGCCTACGATCCCGCGTCCGCGGAAAAGGTCGACTTCGCGAAGGGCCGCGTGATCTCGCCGCGCGACTTCTCGAAGCGCAACCTGTGGGCGATCTTCTACAGCCCGCTCACGAAGACCGTGATCATGAAGGCCGACGATCACAACGAGGAGATCATGAACTTCGTCGCGCTCGATCCCGAGACGGGGACCGAGCGCTCGCTCACGCGCGTCGGCTACATCTACGACCATCAGCTCAGCGACGACGGGCGCCTTCTCGTCTACGCGAGCCGCGCGACGAAGGACGAGCTTTCGCCCGGCGACTTGCGCGTGCTGGACCTGACGACGGGGAAGGAGACCGTGCTCTTCCGCGACACGCCCGCGATGAAGATGGTCTGGGGCGGCGTCAGCTGGCGGCCCGGCGACTCCGGCGTCCTCGTTTCGTTCCTCGCGGACAGCGACCGCAACAAGCGCAACCTCCTGTACGTCCCCGTCGACCCGGCCGAAAAGTTCTCGGTGCTGACCGACACGACGGTCAAGCGCAGCGCGCTGTCGCCGCTGAACGTGTGGCTCGACGCGGACGAGTTCCTGTACACCTCCGACGAGGCCGACTTCACGGGCGTCTACCGCGGCTCGCTGAAGGGCGGCCGCGCGCTCGTCACCGCGAAGGGCGACAACGTGAAGGACGCCGCGCTCCTCAAGGACGGCGGGCGTCTTCTTCTGGCCGTCGTGACCGGCAATCCGCTGAGCAGCGCGCTGAAGCTGATCGCGCCGGAGACCGGCGCGGTCCTCAGCGAGGAGAAGCTCGACGGCCAGGCCGAGATCGACGACGTCTTCGGCGACCGCCTGATGCTGAGCCGGCGCTCGCTGAGCAACCCGTTCAGCGACGTCGAGCTGCGCGCGTCCGGTGGCGCGGCGGCGAAGACCGAGCGCGCCGCCTATCCCGACCCGCTCCTGAAGAAGATCGTGCAGTGCGACGTCGAGAAGGTCGGCTTCAAGACCTTCGACGGCCTCTCGACGCCCGGAGAGACCGGGACTCTGCACGCGTATCTGCTGAAGCCGAAGAAGCCGCTCCCGCCCGACCAGGAGCGCGCGCTCGTGCTCTCGTTCTACGGCGGCGGCAACGACTACTCGACCGAGTTCGAGATCCTCTGCTCGGCGGGCTACTACGTGCTGAGCCCCGCTCCGCGCGGCACCACCGACTTCGGCGCGGTCTACTACGACCTCGCCGCGGGCGACCTCGGCGGCGCCGAGACCCTCGACGATTTCGCCGCCGGGAAGTATCTGCAGGAGCGGCTCGGCCTGCCGTCGAGCCGCATCGGCATCTTCGGCGGCAGCCGCGGCGGCTACGACACCCTGCGCGCGCTGACCTTTCCCGGCGAGGTGAACGGCGTGAAGGAGGGCTTCCGCTTCGGCTTCGGCATCTCCGACTTCGGCATCTCCGACATCGCGCGCGCGACCGTCGGCGGCAACATCTCCCAGTGGGAGTCGATGCTCACCGGCGGCGACCCGGCCAAGAATCCGGAGAAATGGCGCGACCGCTCGCCGGAGACCCACGCCGACCTGCTTTCCGGGCCGCTCCTGCTCACGCACGGCACGAACGACAGCCGCATCCCGATCGTCGAGAGCCGTTCGTTCTTCGCGAAGGCGAAGGCCCTCGGCAAGGACGCGACCTTCGTCGAGATGCCGGGCCAAGGCCACGGCTACAAGGGCCTCGACGCGCTCGCGCGCTACTACCGCGCCGTGCTCGACTTCCTCGAGAAGCTGCGCTGAGCCGGCGGCGAAAGGCCTACTCCCGGGTCCCAGAGGGGCTGGGTCCCTCGTGGCCGCGCCGCTTCCCGTACGGCTCAGGCCGCCCGGCCGCCGGTCCTCTATACTGAAGGCATGACGCGCTCGTCTCTTCTCCGCCGCGCCGCGGCGTCCGTCATGGCCGCGCTCGCCGGCGCCGCCCCGGCCTCCGCCGCCGTGATCGCCGCGCCCGCGCTTCTGCCCGCAGGCGCGGCCCTCTCCGCCGCCGGAGTCATGGCGTCGGCCGCGCCCGGCGCCGCGCTCGGACTCTCGGCCCCCGCGCTGTTCGCGCCGGCGTCCGCCGCGTTCGCCTCGCTGTCCGCCCCGGCCGCCCTCTCTGCGCCGCGACTCCAGCCCGCCGCCGTCGCGGCCGTCGCCCCGGCTGCGGACGCGCCCGCCGCGGCCGCCTTATCCTCGCCGCTCCCCTCCGCACCCGCCGCCGCGCCCGCCGCGGCGTCCAGCGCCGAGCGCCCTTCCGCCGCCGACCAGCTGCGCCAGGTCTCCGCCGCCTGGGCCAAGCCCGGCGCGGACGCCGACGTCGCGGCGCGCGAAGCTCTGGAGATCGCGCGGACGGAGCTCTATCGGCGCTCGGGCGGCAGCGCGGACAGCGGCGACGCCGCGAAAGCGCGGCTCTCGCTGGCCTCGCGCGCGGATTACTTCCGCTCGCCGGCCTTCCGCGGCTGGGTCGCGGCGGAGAAGGCCGCCGGACGCCAGGTCATCTGGCTCAAGGATATCGACAAGACCCAGGCCGCGGGCGACATCTTCACCTATTTCTTCCAGTGGCGCGCGCAAAACGGCAAGATCACGCCCGCGCAGAACCAGATCGTCCGCGATTTCTTGAAGACCGTGACGGTCTCCGACGCGGGCCTCAAGGCCGAGCTCGCGGCGGTCGACCGGAACGACGCGAAGACGAACGCGCTCCTCGTCCTCAAGCTCTGGCGCAATAAAGAGCACGGCGGCGAGGGCGTCGGCCTGCTCGACGTCTGGTCCAAGGTGTACTGGCCGACGCAGAAAGGCCTCACGCGCGAGGAGAAGCTCGCCGAGGCCCGCGCCTTCGCGCCCGAGTACGCGCGGCGCGTCTACCCGGGCCTGCCCGAGGAGAACCGCGCGCTGACCGAGGCCGGCGTCGAGGTCGTCGCGGTCTCCAACGGCGACCAGGAGCTCGCGGAGGCCGTCGCGGGCCAGCTCGGCCTCAAGCCCGAGAACGTCGTCGGCTCAAATCTGACCTACGACGCGTCGGGGCTGGCGACCGGCGTCAACCACGCCTACGAGATGTTCGACAAGGAGTGGGTCGAGCGTCCGCAGCCGGGCAAGCACCTGATCTTCCACTACTGGATCAACGCGAACAAGTCGCGCTGGGGCTGGACCCAGCTCGACAAGAGCCGCGTCGTGATCGCCGGCGCCGACGGAGACTCGGCCGCGACCGACGGCGGTATGTGGGTCTACTTCCCCGACAAGGCGATCGGCAACTTCATGATCGACACGCCGCACGAGCCGGGCCGCGTCGTCAAGTCGCGCGCGCTCGCGGCGAAGTACGGCTGGGGCGCGGGGCGCTTCTTCACGCTGACGCACGGCCCGGCCTCGCCCTCGGACTGGGACGACGTCCCGCCTCAGCGCTAGCGGCGGCCCGCGCGAGCCGGCCGGCGGGGCGAAATGTTAAACTCGCCCTCATGAAGGCGCTCCTGCCTCTCCTGCTGATCGCGGCGTTCGCCGCCTGCCAGAAAGACGAGATCAGCGTCCGCCGCGAGGCGAAGGAGACGGCCGCGGCCGCGCCGGGACCGCTGATGGACGCAGCGAGGCCGCGCGGCGTGCATTGGACCGCGCCGAAAGGCTGGAAGGACGTCCCCGGCTCGGGCATGCGCGTGGCCACGCTGGAGCCGCCGGCCGCGCACGGCAAGGCCGAGGCCACCGTGACCGCCTTCCCCGGCGACGTCGGCGGCGAGCTCGCCAACGTCAACCGCTGGCGCGGCCAGATCGCCCTGCCCCCGCTCGCCGAGGCCGACCTGCCCGCCGCGCGGCGCGCGGTGCGCTGCCGTCTCGGCGAGATCGCGGTCTACGACTTCACCGGCGGCGGAGCGAAGCCGACGCGGCTCGTGGCCGGGATGATCTCGGTCGGCGGCACGACGTGGTTCTTCAAGCTCATGGGCGAGGCGGAGGCCGTCGCGGCCGACCGGCCGGCCTTCCTGCTCCTGCTCGAGGGGCTCACGAGCGATGAATCTTAAGGCCGCCGGACGCGGTGTCGCGCGCGCCTTGAGCTCGCTGGCGCTCACCCTCGTCTGCATCGGCCTGCTGATGCTGCTCGTCGCGGCCTGCACGCTCCTGCAGGTCTCTCTCGGCACGCACCTCGCCGTCGAGCGCACGATCCGCTCCGCCTTCGTCTGGTGGACGACCGACGCGGGCGTCCGCGTGCCGATTTTTCCCGGCGGCGGGATCGTCGGCGGCGTCCTGCTCGTAAACCTGCTCTTCGCGCAGTTCCTGCGCCTCGAGCGCAGCTGGCGCAAGGCCGGGATGTGGCTGGCTCACCTGGGCCTCGCCCTTCTTTTCGTCGGCGAGTTCTCGACCGCGCTCTTCCAGGTCGAGAGCCAGATGCCGATCGAGGTCGGCCGGACGCGCGACTACTCCGAGGACGTGCGCCAGCTCGAGCTCGCGGTCTCCGACGTCGGCGATCCGGCCGGCGACCTCGTGACCGCCGTGCCGCAGTCCCTGCTGCGCCCCGGCGCCGAGATCGCGCACGCGTCCTTGCCCTTCACGCTCTCGGTCCGGCGCTGGTACGCGAACTCGGTCCTCGGCATGCGCAAGCCCGAGGATCCGCCCTCCGAGGCGAACGCCGGCGTCGGGGCGAACATCTCCGTGCGCGAGGCGCCCGAGGAGACCGCCGACGACGCCGTGAACTCGGCGGCGGCGCTGGTCGAGGTCAAGGACGGGGCGCAGAGCCTCGGGACGTACTGGATCTCGAACGCGCTCGGCGCGCCGCAGGGCTTCGCGCGCGACGGCAAGACCTGGCGCTTCTCCCTGCGCCCGCGCCGCTACTACCTGCCGTTCTCGCTGACGCTCAAGGAGTTCCACCACGACCGCTACCCCGGAACCGACATCCCGCGGAATTTCTCGAGCGTCGTCCGGCTCTCCGACCCGTCCGCGCGCGAGGACCGCGACGCGACGATCTACATGAACCATCCGCTGCGCTACGGCGGCAAGACCTTCTACCAGGCCAGCTTCGGCAAGGGCGACGCGCTCTCCGTGCTCCAAGTCGTGCGTAATCCCGGCTGGCTCATCCCGTACCTGTCGTGCGCGCTCGTCGCGCTCGGGCTGGCCCTCCATTTCGGCAAGAAGCTGTCGGCGTCCCTGAGGAACGCGGCTTGAAGCGCCCGACGAAGAGCCCGCGCTCCGCGAAGACGGCCTTCCGCGCGGCGTTCGTCCTCGCGCTCGCGGCCGCGGCCTGGCCGCTGCTGGCGCCCGGTCCCGCCGAGACCTTCCCTTTCCGGGACTTCGGCCGCCTGCCGGTCCTCGAAGGAGGACGCGTCAAGCCGCTGGACTCCTTCGCGCGCAACTCGCTCCTGATGATCCGCGGCACGCAGACCCTGCCCGACGGCGCGCGCTCGCTCGCCGCGACGGAGTGGCTCGCGGACGCGCTGTTCCGCCAGGAGTCGGCGGACACGAAGGCGATCTTCACGATCGACGACCCCGACGTCCTCGGCCTGCTCGGCCTCGAGCCCGGCAAGGCGCGGCGCTACGCGTACTGGCAGCTCGAGCCGAAGCGCCAGGAGATCGGCGCGCAGGCCTCGCGCGCCGACGCGCTCGAGGCCTCGCGGCGCACGCGCTTCCAGGGAAGCGTCCTCGGGCTCGCGCGCCGCCTCGACCTGTACGAGCAGATCAAGAACACGGTCATGATCGCGGGCTCGGTCGATCCCGCGGCCGAGCTCTCCGCCTTCTCGTCCGTCCTGCCCGAGGCACTGCAGGCCGCGCACTCCGGCGGGAAGGCCACGCCCCGCGGCCGCGCGGCGATGAAGACGCTCGCGGAGCTCCTCGAGCGCTACAAGTTCCTGTCCTCGGCAGCGGCGTTCCGCCCGCTGGCCCCGCGCGCGGGCGACGCCGACGACGCGTGGACCTCCTTCGGCGAGCAGATGCTGACGCCGCCTCGCGGCGAGCCGCACCCGGGCCTCGCGGCGTTCGCGCTGATGGCCCGCGCCTACCGCGCCTCGGACGCGCCGGCGTTCAAGTCCGCGCTCGACGAGTACTCGGCCTGGCTCGCGCGCGAGCGCCCCGACGACGTCCGCCGCGCGCGCTGGGAGACTCAGTTCAACGCGGCCCAGCCTTTCGTGTCGGGCATGGCGCTCTACGTCGCGGCCCTGCTCGGAGTCTTCGCCTGGTGGGCGGCGCGGCGCGACGACGTGCGCGCGGCGGCCCTCGGCCTGCTCGCGGGCGCGGTCGTCGTCCACACCGCCGGTCTCGTCGCGCGCGTCTGGCTCCAAGGGCGTCCGCCGGTCACGAACCTGTACTCGTCGGCCGTCTTCGTCGGCTGGGTCGCGGCCGTGCTGGGCCTCGCCGCGGAGCGCGCGCACCGCAAGGGCTTCGCCGCCGCCGGCGGCGCGCTGCTCGGCTTCTGCACCTTGCTGATCGCCCAGCATCTGAGCGCGTCGGGCGACACGATGGAGATGATGCGCGCGGTCCTCGACTCGAACTTCTGGCTCGGCACGCACGTGGTCGCGGTGACGATCGGCTACGGCTCGACCTTCCTCGCCGGCGCGCTCGGCGTCGCTTGGGTCCTGCGCCGTCAGTTCGTCTCCGATCCGGACGAGGAGACGACGCGCGCGCTCGTCTCGCTCGCCTACGGAGTGATCGCGTTCAGCCTGCTGTTCAGCTTCGTCGGCACGACGCTCGGCGGCATCTGGGCCGACCAGTCCTGGGGCCGCTTCTGGGGCTGGGACCCGAAGGAGAACGGCGCTTTGCTCATCGTGCTGTGGAACGCGTTCATCCTGCACGCGCGCTGGGCCGGCTACGCGCGCGAGCGCGGCGTGATGGTCATGGCCGTGTTCGGCAACGTCGTGACCGCGCTGTCCTGGTTCGGCGTCAACATGCTCGGCATCGGCCTGCACTCGTACGGCTTCATGGACAAGGCCTTCTACTGGCTGTCGGCTTTCTGCGCCCTCCAGTTCGCGCTGATCGCCCTCGGGCTCATGCCGCCGCGCTTCTGGAGCGAGGAGGAGGCCTGAGCGCGGAGGCGGAGCGCGCGCTCGACGTCGTGCGCCGCGCGCTCGACCGCGAGCGCCGCCGCAACCAGCGCCGCATCGCGGCCCTGCGCCTGATCGGCGTCACGGGCGTGGCCGCGCTCGCGCTGTGGCTCGGCCTCGTCCGCGGCGCGGCGGAGTGGCGGAGCTCGCTGGACGCGTTCGGGGTCTACTGGGGGCTCGCCGCGGCGCTCGCCGTCGCGGTCTGGAGGCGCCCCGCGAGCCACCGCTTCACCGGGCTGGGCCTCGCGCTCGTCGACGCGCCGCTCGTGTTCTGGATCCAGGCGAGCTCGCTGGCGTCGGCGCGCTCCCCCGAGGGCGCCGCGTGCTTCGGACTCGCGCTCTACGTCTGCCTCATCGCGCTGTCGGCGCCGACCCTCGACCGCACCCTCATCGCGGCGGTCACCGGCGCCGGCGCCGCCTTCTCCCTCCTGCTGATGGGCCGCGCGGGCGTCGCGCCGGGGCCTCAGGCCGCCGGCCTCGTCGTGCTCGGCCTCGCCGGGGCGGTCTCGTGGCACTTCGTCGGCCGCGTGCGCTACCTGATCGCCGCGGTCTCGCACGAAGGCCTCAAGCGCGAGAAGCTCGGGCGCTATTTCTGCGCGGCCGTCGCCGAGCAGATCCAGTCCGTCGATCGGCCTCCCGCCGAGTCGCGCGAGGTCACGGTGCTGTTCTCCGACATCCGCGACTTCACGGCCCTGTCCGAGAAGCTGGCGCCGGAGCGGGTCGTGGCGCTGCTCAACGAGTACCACAGCCGCATGGTCGAGACCATTTTCCGGCACAGCGGGACCCTGGACAAGTTCATCGGCGACGGGATCATGGCCTACTTCGGCGCGCCGCTGCGCGATCCCGAGCACCCGCGCCACGCCGTCGCCTGCGCGCTCGACATGCAGAAGGAGCTCGCCGCGCTCAACGCCGAGCGCGAGCGCCGCGGCGACCCCGTCCTGCGCGTCGGCGTCGGCGTGCACACTGGGCCCGTCGTCGTCGGCGACATCGGCTCGCCCGAGCGGCGCCTCGAGTACACCGCGATCGGCGACACGGTCAACCTCGCATCGCGCGTCGAGGGGCTCACCAAGGTCCACGGCGCGGCCGTGCTCGTCACGAAGGCCACGCGCGACGGCGCGGGCGACGCGTTCCTCTGGCGCGAGTCCGAGCCGATGGCCGTCAAGGGCAAGTCCGAGCCGATCCTGACCTTCGTGCCTTCCGCGCGCGCCTGAGGCGCCGCCCGTAAGCTAGAATCGCCGGCATGGACCCGCTCTGCGCGAAAGCGCTGTTCGTCCTCGGCTTCATCGGCATCGGCGTGATCCGCGGCCCGCACGGCCGACGCAGCAAGGCCGTCAAGGTCGCGGAGAGCCGACGCGGGACGCTCGAGCTCGTCCTGCTCGCGCTGATGTGGCTCGCCTCGCTGATCTTCCCCGCGCTGTGGCTGTTCACGCGGCTGTTCGCGTTCGCCGATCATCCGCTGCGCCCGGCGCCCTTCGCGGCCGGCGCCGCGCTGGAAGCCGCCGGCCTTTGGCTTCTTTATCGCTCGCACGCCGACTTGGGCGCGAACTGGTCGATCACCCTGGAGACGCGCGAGAACCACGGCCTCGTGACCTCCGGGGTCTACCGCCGCGTGCGCCATCCGATGTACACGTCGTTCTTCCTGCTCGCGTTCGCGCAGGCGCTGTACCTGCCGAATTGGTTCGTCGGCTGGTTCTACCCCTGCGCGTTCGCCTTGATGTTCGCGCTGAGGCTCGCGCCCGAGGAGAAGATGATGCTCGATCGCTTCGGAGCGGCCTACGAGGACTACCGCGCGCGGACCCGGCGCCTGATCCCGGGACTCTGGTAGCCGCCGCCGGTCAGTCCATCAAGCGGCGCAGCAGGAACGTGTACTCGATCGCGTAGCGCTTCACGCGCTGCTCGAGGTTCGCGGCCGCGCTGTGGCCGCCCTCGACGTTCTCGTAGTAGCTCACGAGCTGGCCGGCCTCCTCGAGCCGCGCGGCGAACTTGCGCGCGTGGCCCGGGTGGACGCGGTCGTCCTTCGTCGAGGTGTAGATCAGCGCGGGCGGATAGCGGACGTCGGAGCGCACGTTCTGGTAGGGCGAATAGCCGCGCAGGACGGCGGCCATCGCCGGGTCCGACGGGCTGCCGTACTCGCCGACCCAGGAATTGCCCGCGAGGAGCTGGTCGTAGCGCAGCATGTCGGTGAGCGGGACCTCGCAGAGCACCGCGCCGTACAGCTCCGGACGCTCGGTCAAGGCCGTCGCGACGAGCAGGCCGCCGTTGCTGCCGCCCTGGATCGCGAGGCGGCGCGGCGAGGTCTCCTTGGTCTTCGACAGGTCCTCGGCCACGGCCTCGAAGTCGTCGTAGGCGCGCTGGCGGTTCTCCTTGAGCGCGGCCTCGTGCCAGCGCGGGCCGAACTCGCCGCCGCCGCGGATGTTCGCGAGCGCGTACGCGCCGCCGCGCGACAGCCAGATGCGCCCGACCGTCGCCAAATAATAAGGATCCATCGAGACCTCGAAGCCGCCGTAGCCGTACAGCAAGGTCGGCGTCGTCCCGTCGAACGGGGCGCTCGAGCGGCGCACGAGGAAGTACGGCACGCGCGTGCCGTCGCGGCTCACGGCCCAGCGCTGCTCGGTCGACAGGCCCGTGGAGTCGAAGCGCGCGGGCAAAGAGCGCCAGGCCTCGGGCTTCGGCCGCTTCGCGGCGCCGTCCCAGGCCAAAGCGGTGCTCGGGGTCAGGAACGTCTCCGCGTCCACGAGGAACAGCTCCGAGAAGTCGTCGGCCGCCGCGATGCTGAGCGAGGCGCCGGACGGGAAGGGCAGGCGCGCGACGCTCCAGCGCCGGCCGTCGCGCCGCGCGCGCAGCAGGACGCCCTGCACGTTGTCGAGCGTCGACAGGTACAGCGCCGAAGGCGTGGCGAACGAAGCCTGCAGGGACGTCGCGTCCGTCGGCGTCCACACCGTCTCGACGGCGGCGAGGTCCTTCGCGCCGACCGGCCAGGCGATCAGCGCGCCCGCGGGGATCGTCGCGCCCGCGACGCTCCAAGGCCGGCGCAGGCTCGCGAGCAGGCGCCCGTCGTACCAGCCGCGCAGCTCCGCGCCGGCCGGCAGCGGGACCTCGCTCAGCGCCCCGTCCGCGCCGAGCAGGAATTTGCGCGACTCGAAGAAGCTCTGCGCCTGCTCGATGACCGCGAGCCTTCCCTCGGGCCGCCGCGAGACCCAGGGCGAGACCGAGACGTCCTCGACGCGGCCCTCGTACACGGTCTTCGCCTCGGAGAGCGGGCGGCCGCGCTTCCACCGCTTGACGACGCGCGGGTAGCCGGACTTCGTGAGCGAGCCCGGGCCGTAGTCGGTGCCGACGAGGAGCTCGTCGGCGTCGAGCCACGCGACGTCGGACTTGGCCTCGGGCAGGGCGAAGCCGCCCGCGACGAACTCTTTCCGGTCGGCGTCGAACTCGCGGATCACGGAGGCGTCTCCGCCGCCGCGCGAGAGGGTCAGCAGGCAGCGCGACTGCTCGGGCTGGAGGCAGTCCGCGCTTTTCCAGACCCAGTTCTCCTTCTCCGCCGCCGCGAGCGCGTCGAGGTCCAGCACCGTCTCCCAGCGCGGATTCGGCTTCTTGTACTCCGCGGGCGTCGTCCGGCGCCACAGCCCGCGCACGGACTTGGGGTCCTGCCAGAAGTTGTACAGCCAGCGCCCGCGCAGCTCGGGCCACGGGATGCGGTCCTCGGCCAGCACGACCGAGCGCGCGTCGGTCTCGACTCCGGCCCAGCGCGGATCGGACTTGAGCTCGGCGAGCGTCTTGTCGTCGCGCTGCCGGACCCAGGCGAGCGAGCGCGGCGAGTCGATGTCCTCGAGCCACAGTCGGGGGTCCGGGGCGTCCGCCGCGGCGGCGCGGGCGGCGAGGGCGAGGATCAGGACCAGAAGTCGGCGGGTCGTCGGCATGGCTCCTCCCGAAGGGCGCGCGTATTCTAGCTCAAATTCGGCCTCTAGGTCTTTGGGCCCAGACGGTCCTGGGCGCTTCGCCTCAGGTCCGCTTGGCGCGCAACCACTATAATTACGTCATGAAGCGATTGATGACGGCCGCGGCGGTCCTCCTCCTCCTGGGCGTCCGCGCGTCGGCCGCGCAGTTCAAGAGCGGCGCCTACGAGCAGGCCGCGGACCTGGCCTCGGGCCAGATCGCGCCTTCGGTTTACGACGGCTCCATCACCCTCCCCGTTCTGCAGAAGTCGGTCGCGCCTTCGGCCCAGGCCGCGGCGAGCCCGGCCGCCATGGCCGCTCCGCGTCCCGTCGTCCCGGCCCCCTCTCGCCTGGAAGCCGTGCCGATACCGCAGGGCATGGAGATCGCCGTCGTCCGCGCCGCGTCTCCGGCCCCGGCGGCCCCGCGCCGCTCCGCTCGCGATCTCGCCGCGCCGCTCGGGGCCATGATCGGCCTCGCGACCGGCTTCTCGATCGGCTTCGCGCTCTCGAAGTCCCTCGCCTGACGCCACCGCTATCACGCGGGAAGGCCGGCCCCCAGGGCCGGCCTTCCTAGTTTCCGGCCTCCCCGAACGTTCGCCCTCCTCGGACGTAAGAAAACGCCCCCCCTTGACATATCAAGGGCGGCCCGTTATAACTATAGCGTAGTCGTACGGTCGCGAAGGCGGCACGAACGACACCCAGGAGAAGCTCCGATGCGCGCGCCCCTCGCTTCCATGTTGGCCCTCGTTTTGGGCTCCCCCGTTTCGGCCATGCTCCCGTCCGCTCCATTGCCGCCGTCCGACGCGCGCCCCGTCTCTCCGGTGATCCTCGATCCCGGCCACGGCGGCGACGACCTGGGGGCCGTCGTCCACGGGCTCCGCGAGAAGGACATCGCCCTCGCGGTCGCGCGCAAGCTGCGCGACCGCCTCCAGCCCGGCATGCACGTGATGCTGACGCGCGACGACGACAACTACGTCACGCTCGACCGGCGCGTGATCGACGCGGTCGACTGGGACGGGGCGATGTTCGTCTCGATCCACCTCAACCAGGTGACGAGCCACAAGAGCTCGGGCGCGATCGTCTACAGCTTCGGCTCTTTGCCCGGGCGCCGCCACCATCGGCATCGCTTCCACCGCCGCCACCCCGAGGTGCCGATGATGCCTTCGCCGCCGCGCGTGGACGCCAGCGAGAGCTCCGAGCTGGCCGAGGCGATCGTGGACTCGCTGCGCCAGGACGGCATCGCGGTCCGGCACGCGAAGTCCGACTACTACGTGCTCAAGGACCCGGCCCAGCCCAGCGTGCTCATCGAGCTCGGCTATCTGAGCAATCCCGCGGAGGCCAAGCGCCTGGCCGACCCGGCCTACCAGGACAAGCTCGCCGACGCGATCGCGAAGGCTCTCTCGGCGTACGGCGCGGACCGCGCCGTGCGCGCCGCCGACTCCGCCGACCTCCCGCCCGCGCCGGCCGTCCTCGCGGCCGCGCCGAAGAAGCGCTGAGCCGCCGCCCCGCGCTCGCGCCTATGGTAACATAGGCCCGTGAGCGGGAGCGTGCGCGTGCTCGTGACGGGCGGAACGTTCGACAAGGACTACGACGAGCGCGCCGGGACCCTGTCCTTCCGCCGCACGCACGTTCCCGAGATGCTGCGCCAGGGGCGCTGCCGGCTGCGCGCGCGCGTGACGACGCTGATGATGAAGGACAGCCTCTTCATGACCGAGGCCGACCGCCGCCGCATCCTCGCGGCCTGCCGCCGCGCGAAGGAGAAGCGCCTCGTCGTCACGCACGGCACCGACACGATGGCGCGGACCGCGGCCGCGCTCGGGCGCCGCCTCGCGGACAAGACCGTCGTGATGACGGGAGCGATGCGCCCGTACCGTTTCGGCTCCTCGGACGGCATGTTCAACCTCGGCTCGGCGCTGTCGTTCGCGCAGGTCCTGCCCCCCGGAGTCTACGTCGCGATGAACGGGCTCTGCTTCCCGTGGAACGACGTGCGCAAGGACCGGCGGCGCGGCGTCTTCGCCCATGAAAGAAGCGGGCGAGCGCGGCGGTTTTCTGGGTTATAATAAATTCATGAAAATCGCTCTCCTGCTGGGCCTCGTCGCTCTGGCCGCGCCGTCCATGGCCGCCAATTCCGTACGCTTGAACGGAAAGCCGCAGGACGAGGCCGCCCTTCTGCGCTTCTTGTCCGAGAATCCGCGCGTGAAGGCGCGGCTCGACGCCGCGATCCGCCAGGAGGCGGCGCTCAAGCCCCTCGCCGAGGAGACGGACCTGCGCGACGCGGTCGCCGACCGCACCGGCGCTCTCGATCACGGCGCGGGCCGCGGCGTTCCGGCGCCGTCGTCCTGCCGCACGCTCTCCGACTGCGCCGCGCCCGAGCTCGCGACCGAGGCCGCGACCGCCGCGGAGCTGCCGCAGTCGATCGCGCGCATCGTGCGCCCGTGGGTCCTTCTTCAGCAGGCGCGCGGCGGCTCGCTCGCCGTCGCCCCCGCCGCGGCGCCCGGCGACGCCGCGCTGGTCCTGACGCCTCGAGGCCTGCGCACGGCCCCGCTCACGGTGCACGTGACCGCGCGGCCGCTCGGCGGCTTCGACGTGTGGCTCGAGCGCCCGTTCGAGCTCGCCGCCGTCTACGGCGACGCGCGCGGCGCCGCCCTCGAGCCGCGGCGCTAGGCGCCCCTACAGCAGGCGCAGCTGGGCGCCGAGCGGCCGGCGGAAGGACTCGGCGTCGAGCGTTCGCCGCGTCTTGTTGAGGCCGAAACGGCGGCACGAGGTCCGGAACAGCGCCTCCAGAGCGTCGGCGAAGGCGCCGCGGCCGCGCATGCGCGCGGCGATGCGCGGGTCCCCGAGATCGTCGCGCAGCGAGCTCGTCTGCGAGACCACCTTGTCGCGGCGGTCCGGATAGTTCTTCTCGAGCCAGTCGAGGAAGACGTCCTTGACCGCGTAGGGCAGGCCGAGCAAGGTGTAGGCCGCGGTCTCCGCGCCCGCGTCGGCGGAGGCCTCCAGGATCTTCGGCATCTCGTGGTCGTTGAGGCCCGGGATCATCGGCGCCGCCATCACCCCGACGGGCACGCCCGCCTTCGCGAGCGTCCGCATCGCCTCGAGCCGGCGCGACGGGGTCGCGGCGCGCGGCTCCATGCGCCGCGCGAGCTCGGCGTCGAGCGTCGTGATCGAGAACAGCGCGCGGACCGCGCCGAAGCGCGCGAGCTCGGCGAGCACGTCGACGTCGCGCTCGATCAGCGAGTTCTTCGTGATGAGACCGACCGGGTTGCGGCAGTCGGCGAAGACCTGCAGGCAGCGCCGCGTGAGCTCGAGGCGCCGCTCGACCGGCTGGTAGACGTCGGTCACGCCCGACATCGCGACGACCTGAGGCTCCCACGAGGGCCTCGCGAACTCCCTCTCGAGCAGGGCCGGCGCGTTCTCCTTCACGAAGATCATCGTCTCGAAGTCGAGCCCGGCCGAGAGCCCGAGGTACTCGTGGTAGGGCCGCGCGAAGCAGTACGAGCAGCCGTGCTCGCAGCCGCGGTACGGGTTCATGCTGAAGTTGAAGGGGACGTCCGGGCTGTCGTTTTTGACGAGGATCGAGCGCGTCGAGTCGCGCAGGAAGCGCGTCTTCGGGTCCGGCCTCTCGGCCGGGTCGGCGGACTCGTCCCACTCGACGGAGATCTCCTCGAAGCGGTTCGCCGGGTTCAGCCCCGTCCCGCGCCCGCGCGGCGTGTCGGCCATGGCGACAGTGTAATCGAACATATGTTCGATGTCAAGACCCGGGCGCGCGGCGGCGGCTTTCAGTCCGCGACGGTCAGGCGCGCCTTCAAGCCGTCGAGCGAGGACGTGCCGACGGTGATCTCGTAGGCGCCGGGCTCCACGCCGAAGCGCAGGTCGCGGCCGAGAAAGCCGAGCTCGTCGGCTCCGAGCGCGAAGTCGACGCGGCGCTTCTCGCCGGGCGAGAGCGCGACGCGCGCGAAGCCCTTGAGCTCCGCGACGGGGCGCGTGACGCTCGCCGCGCGGCGGCGCAGGTAGAGTTGGACCACCTCGTCGCCGGCGCGCGTCCCCGCGTTCGTCACGTAGACGCGCACGTCCGCGCGGCCGTCGCGCGCGACGGACGGAGGATCCACCGAGAGCCCGGACAGCGTGAACGTCGTGTAGCTGAGGCCCCAGCCGAACGGGAACTCCGGAGTCCACGGGCCGTCGATGTACTTCGAGGTGTAATGCTCGGGCGAGGACGGGCGTCCGGTGTTCTTGTGGTCGTAGTAGAGCGGCACCTGGCCGACGGAGCGCGGGAAGGTGGCGGTCAGCTTGGCGCCGGGATTGACGTCGCCGAACAGGACGTCGGCGACCGCGTCGCCGCCCAAAGTCCCCGGCTGCCACGCCTCCAAGATCGCGGGCGAAAGCTCGGCGAGCCAGTCGAGAGCGAGCGGACGGCCATTGAGGAGCACGACCGCGGCGGGCTTGCCGGAAGCCAGGACCGCGAGCGCGAGCTCGCGCTGGCGGCCGGGCAGGTCGAGGCGGCTGCGTCCCGAGGCCTCGCCGGTCATGTCTCCGGTCTCGCCCAGCACGAGCACGACGGCGTCGGCGGCCTTCGCGGCCCGCGCGGCCTCCTCGAGCTCGGCGTCCGAGGCGCCCGCCGCCGTGCCGCCCGGCGTGAAGGAGACCTCGGCCCCGGGCAGGGCCGCGCGCACGCCCGCGAGGACCGTGCGCACGTCGTCGACGCGCCCGTCGCCGGTCCAGGAGCCGAGCGTCGCGGCGCGGTCGTCGGCGAGCGCGCCGATCACGGCCACGTTCTTCAGCGACTTGGACAGCGGCAGGACGCCGCCGTCGTTCTTGAGCAGCACGAGCGTGCGCGCCGCGGCGCCGCGCGCCGCGGCGCGGTTCTTCTCCGTGAACACCGCCGCGCGCTCGCGCGCCTCGTCGGCGTAGGGACGCTCGAGCAGGCCGAGCAGGACCTTCACGCGCAGGACGCGGCGCACGGCCTCGTCGACGACGGACAGCGGAACCTTGCCGCTCTTGATCTGCGCGGGAATCTCGGCCGCGTAGTCGCGGCTCACCATCTCCATGTCCACGCCCGCGGTCAGCGCCAGGCGCGCGGCCTCGGCGGCGTCGGCGGCGATGCCGTGGTTGATGAGCTCGTGCACGGCCGTGTAGTCGCTGACGACGAAGCCCGGGAACTTCCACTCGCCGCGCAGGACCTGCGTGAGCGTGAACGGATTCGCGGAGGACGGGACCCCGTCGAGGTCGTTGAAGGCGCTCATCAGCGTGAGCGCGCCGGCGTCCACCGCGGCCTTGAACGGCGGGAAGTACGTCTCGCGCAAGGTCCGCTCGGAGACCTCGGTCGTGTTGTAGTCGCGCCCGCCTTCGGCGGCGCCGTAGGCGACCCAGTGCTTCGCGCACGCGGCGACATGGCCGGGCTGCGACGGATCGTCGCCTTGGTAGCCGCGCACCCAGGCGCGCGCCATGACCGAGCCGAGGTACGGGTCCTCGCCCGCGCCCTCCGCGATGCGGCCCCAGCGCGGATCGCGCGCGACGTCGACCATCGGCGAGAAGGTCCAGCGCACGCCGGACGCCTCGGCCTCCTCGGCCGCGACGCGCGCTGCGCGCTCCACCAGCGCCGGGTCCCACGAGCCCGCGAGCGCGAGCGGGATCGGGAAGATCGTGCGGTAGCCGTGGATCACGTCGAAGCCGAACAGCAGGGGGATCTGCAGGCGCGACTCCGCGGCCGCGGCGTGCTGGAGCGCGTTGACGTTCTTGGCGCCGCGCACGTTGAGCACGGAGCCGAGCAGCCCCTTGCGCGCGAGGGCCAGGTGCTCGGGCCGCGGCGTCCCGTCGGCCTCGCCGTCGAGCTGCTGGAGCTGGCCGAGCTTCTCCTCGAGTGTCATCTTCCCGAGCAAGGCCGAGACCTTCGCCTCCACGTCGGCGTTCAGGCGCGGCGCGGCGGCCGCGCGCGCGGCGAGCAGCAGAACGAGAAGTCCCGTCATGGCGTCTCCTGTTTGAACCCGACGGCCGACATCGCTCGTCCGATCTCGGGATTCTTCATGAACCAGCGCCAGACCGCGCCGTCGCGCGCGTTCTCGCCGCTGAGCAAGGTGATGCCTTGGTCGATGCCGATCACGTCCTTGTCGACCCAGCCGTCGGCGGGATTGAACGCGTCGACGAAGCCGTAGCGGCCGTAGACCTTGCCGCCCCAGCGCTTCTTCATCTCGCGCAGGGCCGCGAGCGACTCCTCGGGCGTGAACATCAGCGAGCCGCCGGGCGCGCACGGCGCGACGGTGCCGTCGTCCTCGGCGCTCCGCGGCGGTCCGCCCCAGGCCTGGTAGCCGTGCTCAGTGTCGGAGGCGGTGCCGCCCCAGACGTTCGACGAGTAGGTCGGCACGTCCTTGCCCATGTCGGCGAAGAATTGGCGCTGGGCGAGCGTGGCCGACACCGAATTCTGGAAGTAGTCGATCCCATGCCCGTCCTTCAGCCCGCGGAAATCGACGAAGGCCTGAGAATACTGATGGATGAACAGCGGGGTGTCGCCGGCGACGTACGAATATTTCCCGTAATGCACGACGTCGCGCCGCCAGTTGTCCCAGGTCGACGCGGGTATCGCATGCGTGGGCGAGCCGATCGCGAGCAGGTCCAGGATCATGTGCTCGCTGTAGGTGTCCCAGCGCGCCGGGATGAAGCCTTTCTCCGGCGTCCAGCCCATCGACAGCAGCGGCGGCTCGCCCTTCAGCATCCACGGGAAGTCGACGCGCTCGTACAGCGCGGTCGCGAGCGCGCGGACCTGCGCGTCGTCGCCGAAGCACTGCCGCGCCGACAGGACGCCCGCGAGCAGCAAGGCCGTGTCGATGGTCGAGACCTCGGAATTCCACGCGCGCGCGCCGGTCTTCGCGTCGAGGAAGTGATAAAGGAAGCCGTGCTCCTGCGGCGCCTTCTCGAGCAGGAAGCGCAGCGTCGTCCGCGCCCGCTCGAGCGCGGCCGCGCGCGGCGTCCAGCCGCGCTCGACGCCGAGGCAGAGCGCGGCGAGCCCGAAGCCGGTCGAGGCCGTGCTCGCGACGCCCTCCGACTTTTCCTGCTTCGGCGCGCCGCCGTCGCTGGCCGCGCGGTCCGGCACCAGCCCCGTCTTCGGATCCGCCTGCTCCCAGAAATAGCGGTACTCGCGCCGCGCCATGTCGTCGAGGAAAGCCGCGTCGTCTTTCGAGAGCGGCCGGGAGGGCGGCGCCGCCGGCGCCGCGGCGCCGGCGGGCGCGGAGACGCCGCCGGCGTCGCCCGAGCCGTCGAAGCGCGCGCCGGCCGCGGCGGCATCCGCCTCGAGCGACAGGGCGTCCGCGCGGACGGCGGCGCAAAGAGCGAGGATCAGGGCCGCCGCGGGGATTCTCATGCCAGCGTTCCGGGAAGGGGCGCGGACGCCGCCCCGTGCGTGAGTCTAGCATGAACGGGACCGAAAGGCCCACGCGATCCCGCGCCTTTCCGCCGTCATTTCCGGGACCTTCGGCCCATAGTCCCTTGACAGGGGCGGGCGGCGCCTTTATTCTGAGGCATGCGCTCCCGCGTCCCGGCCCTGGCCGTCCTCGTTCTGCTCGCGCCCGGCGCGTCGGCGGCGCCGGCGCCGACGGCCTGCGAGGGCGCCGCGGGGCTCGGCTGCTTCTACGCGCCCAGCTCCGTCTCGGGCGATACGACTTTGCTCGTTTATCTGCGCGGCTGGTACGGCCGCTACAAGGGCTCGGTGCCGGCGGCGAAGCGGGTCGAATCCGCGCGCCAGGCCTTCGCGACGTACGGGCTCGGGACGCTAGCCGACAAGAAGGGCCTCGCGGTGCTCGTCCTCGGCTCGAGCTCCGCGGGCGTGACGCCGGAGGACGTCGCCGAGCTCGCCTCGGAGTCGGGCCTCAAGTTCACCAAGACGATCCTCGCCGCGCACAGCGGCGGCTACGTCGGCCTCGGCAAGACCCTGTCGGCGGGCGTGCCCGCTTCGCGCATCCTGATGCTCGACGATTTTTACGACACGAGCGGGGGCCTCGCCAAGAAGCTGCAGGAAGCCGTCTCGAAAGGCGCCTCGTGCGCCGGCTATCACACCGCGCAGAACCGCGACAGCTGGCTCAAGGTCTACAAGCCGAGCGTCGCCTGCTCGGTCGACGACATGGGCGACGACAGCCATCACGACCCGACGGTCGCGCGCTGTCTCGAGACCTACCTCACGAAGCCGACCTGCCCCTAACGCGACGACTCGCGTAGTCGCGTTCACCGCGGGACACAACGGCGAGCACGGCCCCATCGTGCTGTAGCATCTCACGGCGTGTTTTCTCGGGGCGGGATCGGCGCGGCAACGCGCCGTACGAACTCGACCACTATCCATTCATGGTATGCTGTTCCGCCGCTCGTCTTGCTCGGTTGGTGCCAAGCGATATTCACTTGCGGTCTTTTGGAGCTGAAGTGCTATTGAGAGGGCGTGCCGGGCCTTGACATATTACATGAAACGTATATAATATCAGTGACTCAATATATGTTTCATATAATTAAATGGAGATCGCCCAAGAGTGTCTCTTTCGGAGTTAGAGGAGTTCCTGCAGGCTTGTGCTGAGCAGGCAATTTATATTGAGACAACTCCCCTTGAGGATGCTGCCAGAGATTTCAACCTGTATACGGCCGAAGATGTTATGGCGTTCATCGTCAATCTTGGGTTGTCCGAATTAACTGAAAAAAATTGCTATCCCTTAGAAAAGCCAAGATGGCGCCCACCGCCCCCTCCGCCAGATATCTCGGTCTACGCCTATAACTTTTGGGCATCGAAAAAGGGTGTCAGAAAATCGTATCTGGCTTTTTATAGGAATCCTGTGACAACTTTTTGGACGCTGAAGTCATTCAAGATGGACCCTCCGCCGGATGGCAATTTCCCTTTTCGGGACCCGCGGCTTCTTGAGCTCCGAGAGAAATTGCTTCTTCAGCAGAAGCCCGATGAGGAGGAGATCTAAATGAATGAAATGACCAGGCCGAAGAGTTGCCCTGCTTGCGGTTCGACGAATATCGAAGAGTCGTTCGAAGACCGTAGCATGATCGTCCCACTGGCACCGGCAGCGCAATATAGCGCCTTGATCGACCATTGCCGTGATTGCGATACGCGCGGTGATTTTCAACGAGCAAACACTGCCAGAATCCAGTTCGCGGTCCAGCATGCGAAGAAGGCGAGTTTAGGAATTCTCATCAGCGGACTCATGGAAAATGGAGATTACTCCATGGCCGCGATGGAACGAATCTTAGGGCTGTCTCAGCGAACGATGATGCGGTGGAAGGGCGGGAATTTTTCTGACTCGGCCTTGGCGCTCATAAGATTTGTTTCGACCTATCCGTGGCTTCTCGATGTTGCCGATGCTCGGTTTGATCGGACTTATGCGCAACAGCGTTTAGCGATTGAAGGTATTCGTGCTGCGGCTCAATTGGCTGAGTCCTTGCAAATTTCCCAAGGGATTGCCGCCCAAACGGATTCGCAGTCGCAACGGACGACGGGTATTTTTACGATCGCTCCGGCTTTGTTGACCACTGAGAAGAACACGACCTTGTCATTGATACCGGCATGAAACTACTTTCCTTCTTGTTCTGCGACGACGTTCGCATGGAGGCCAATGGGAAATTGATCCTGGTTGGCGTCTATGATTCCGGGATCGTTTTCCCTGCGAATACGAAATTCCCAGCCGGGGTGCCGGCATTGGCTTTCTTTTGTCGTTTCCAGTTGGAAGGCGATGATCGACACTTTGATGAAGTGGAGGTAAAGTTTCACTTGAACGGCAAAGCAATCATGAGCCTAAAAGCTGCAGTTGCCGTAAAAGATTTCAAACTCCCAATATCAATTTTTAGATCGATGTCTGGATTCCAATTGCCATCAACTGGAAATCTGGAATTCGAAATGGTTTTGAGCTCGAAGGGCGAAGTCGTTGGCGATATTAAGCCTGGGTCCATGCCGATTCAAATGGCATCTTCTGCGGAGTTTGGGAAGGTCGCTCAACCTTGAAGGTAACTCGGTGGATATTGCAGTCCCGGTGCCGACTCCTCAGCCCTGCATCTAGAGAATTTCTCAATCAGTGAAAAAATCAGAGGGCGCCGCGTCGCGGGTGTCTGGCGGAGCGCTCATCAATCTCCGGTGCGTTGGTGCGCAGGCTCTTTGGCTCAGCAGCCTATCGATCGACATTGGACATTTCCCCCGAGCCTGAAACGACAGCGAAGCCGCCCGAGACGGCACCTCATAAATTCCTGCGCTACGCTGCGGCGAAACCTGTCGTCAACGAATCCAGCAGGCTTGCCGCCTACATATTAAATTCCTGGACCGGCAAAGAACTGTCCGTTTCGAAATATCGGACACTCCGCGATTTAAAATTAGTGCTTACCCGCGATGGAGTAGCAAAGGACGTTAATATTCGATTTGAAGATTTAATTGAGCACATCCGAGAGACGCGCTCATTCCAGTCTGGCCTCTTTGGCTTGCCGCCGCTCCAATCGGACTGGTTGGATTCATCTCTTGGAATTTCTAAACCTGATGGCCCTATTGTGAACGCTGATTCCGGTGAATTTGCGAAATTTGCGCTCTCTATGCCGTTTGGCGAGGATTTCCCGATTCAGCCCTGTATCGACCGCGAAGGGGCTGCCTTCAATTCCTACCACTCTGCTATTCAAGAGAATATCGTCACGCTCCACCGGAGGCTGGTCTCTACGAGCCATGAGGCGCCTTCGCTCAGCAACAACTGGCGCAACGATTTAAGGATGCTACTGAATGAGAGTGTTTCCATCGTCGATATTTCCTTGCATCAGCTCTACTTCATGGCTCAATATCGGGGGAAAGAGTTTGGCTGGAATTTTGACCTCAATGCGCTAGGGCAACGGCACGGGATGCGATTGACGGACAAGCTCAAATGGATTGGGAAGATTACCGGCCGCCCGCTTGATGATGCCCGAGATGAAGTGGCAGCATTGAATCGCCTAAAGTCAGTGCGCAATCATTTCAATCATTTCGATCCACCCTGTATTGCTTATACCCTAGAGGACTTGGCTGGATGGTTGAACGATGTCCCGGGAGTCGGCCGCTTGCTGTGGAAGATTCGAGATAAGCTCCGGACGCAGATTGGTAAAGGGATAGTCGAGATCATCACGCTTCCTGTGGTAGAGTTCGTCCCGAAGAACTCTCTACAACCCCGTCACCGACAACCTGTGAATGTGGGTTATGCCAGTTCGATATGGCCTGGTGACAGCAAATCAACAATATGAGCAAGAAGAAATTGCCTTCCGTGATGCGAGTATATAATCGGGTCGGCGACGCGATTTTCCTGTGGCAGCATGATCGCCATGATGGGGCTCTTCTCAGTGCTCTCATTGCAACTGCTGCAACTGCAAGGGTTCGATACAGAAGACTGGGCGATGGAGCCGCGTTCAAGAAATTTCTCGCGGATTCATTCTTGAACAGGATATCTGTCGCAGATCGAATATTGAAGTACCAAGGCAAGCGTCAGCCCATTGAGCACATCTTATGGACGTGGCTGAGGTGTGAGATGGTCCACAAAGGGAGTTTGCCTCCCGATATCGAGTTCATGAGAAAGAGCGTGAGAGGCTTGTCAGCTAGGCGAGGCGATGCTTCCAAGAGCATGCTACAGATACCGCAGGGTTGGTTCCATCTACTCATAGATGCGCTCATTTTTGCCCCGGAAAATAAGGGGCTCGTAGGTGCTGACCAACTTAGCCTGCCGCAATAGCCTTGACTTTATGAAGTAGGTGGAATAAGCTCCATCGCTCGCGCGCGAGCTCCATCGATCGAGAGTGTACCCCGTTGCGCGCCACCGTCAAGACCCGCCGCGGCGCGCTTAGAGACCGCCGCCGTGGAGGACGTCGCCGCGGGCGGCGCCTTCGCAGTCTCCGGTCAGGACGACGCCGACGTTCTCGCCCGCCGACGCGGAGTCGAGGGTCTTGCGGAACTTCTCGAGCTTCGCGACGCCGACGCTTCGGCTTCGGCCGTCCGTCGACGTCAGCTCGGCCGCGGCGCCGACGCGGATCGTGCCGGCGGCGATCTTTCCGGTGACGACGACGCCGACACCCGCGATGCGGAAGACGTCCTCCACCGGCATCGAGAAGCCCGCACCGACGGACGCGGGAGCGGGCTCGGGCTCCGTCTCGCCGCGCCCCGAGAACGCGCCGATCAGCTTTTCCCAGAGTCCCATGCTCCTCTCGATTCAGGCCGCCAGGCGGCGGACTTCCTCTTCCTTGAGCTGGAGCGCGCCCTGCACGCGCTCCATGTCCTCGCCGACCTTGGTCACGCGCGCGAAATCCTCGTAGAGCTTCGGGTCCGACATCTCGTGCGCGAGCGCCTCGAGCTCCGCGTGCAGGCGCTCGAGCTCGGCCTTCGCCTTCTCGAGAGACTTCGCGCGGCGGCGCGCGTCCTTGCTGGCCTCGTAGGCGTTCTGCTCCGCCGTCGCCTCGGGCTCGACGTCCCGGCCCTGAGACGCGGCGTCTTCGGCGAGGAGCTGGGCTTGGCGGTGCGAGAAGTACTCGAAGTTGCCGGGGTAGACGGTGATCTTGCCCTGCACGACGTGCACGACGTGGTCGGCGACCGCGTTGAGGAAATAGACGTCGTGCGAGATCGCGCAGATCGTCCCCTCGAACTTCTTGAGCGCCTCGACGAGCGCCTCGACCGAGGTCAGGTCCAGGTGCGTCGTCGGCTCGTCGAGCAGGAGCACGTTCGGCGGATCGAGGAGGAGCTTCGCGAGACAGAGGCGGCTCTTCTCGCCGCCCGACAGGACCTTGACCTTCTTGTGGACCGCGTCGCCCGGGAACAGGAACGTGCCCAGCACGGTGCGCGTGAACAGGTCGCCGTTCGACCGGCCCACGCTCATCGCTTCCTGCAGAACCGTCCTCTCCGGCTCGAGCTGTCCCTCGCGGTGCTGGGAGAAATAGCCGACCTTCACGTTGTGGCCGAGCACGCGCTCGCCGGAGTCGATCGGGATGATGTCGCCGAGAACTTTGAGCAGGGTCGACTTGCCCGCGCCGTTGGGGCCGACGAAGGCCATCTTCTGGCCGCGCTCGAGCTCGAAGTTCAGGCCCTCGTAGACCTTCGTGGAGCCGTAGGACTTGAAGACGTTCTTGAGCCGCAGCACCGACGTGCCGGTGCGCCCGGGCTGGGGGAAGGAGATGCTGACCGCCTTGATCGACGGCGGCAGCTCGATGCGCTCGATCTTCTCGAGCTTCTTGATCACGCTCTGCACGCGCGACGCCGTGGAGACGCGCGCGCGGTTGCGCATGATGAACTCCTCCATGTCGGCGATCTCGTCCTGCTGCTGCTTGTAGGCCGACATCAGCCGCTCGCGCGCCGCCTCGCGCTCGGCGAGGAAGCCGTCGTAGTTCGTGCGGTAGATCTTGAGCCGGTGCTGCTCGACCGCCGCGATCGCCGAGCAGACCTCGTCGATGAAATTGCGGTCGTGCGAGATCATCAGGATCGCGCCCGGATACGACTTCAGATACTGCTGGAACCAGAGCAAGGTCTCCAGGTCGAGATGGTTGGTCGGCTCGTCGAGCAGGAGCAGCTGCGGCTCCTCGACGAGGAGCCGCGCGAGCGCCGCGCGCATCGCCCAGCCGCCGGAGAGCTCCGACAAGTGCCGGTCGAAGTCGGACACCCGGAAGCCGAGGCCCATCAGTATCTTCTTGGCCTTCGCCGTCTCGCGCCCGTCTGGGTCCGAGCGATGGGCGAGCGCCGTCTCCAGGACGGTGTCCGGCCCGATCGGGGCGTTCTCCTGCGGCAGGTAGCCCGCCTTCGCGCCGCGCTTCCACTCGATGCCGCCCGCGTCCGGCTCCTCCTCGCCGAGCAGCATTTTGAACAGCGTCGTCTTGCCCGCCCCGTTGGGGCCGACGAGCGCGTAGCGGTCTCCGGCGTTCAGCTGGAGATCGGCGCCGTCGTAGAGGGTTTGGTCCCCGAAGGACTTCTTGAGGCCGCGGACGGAAATCATGACCGGGAGATTCTAGCTTCTCGTCGGGCGGTCTCGCTCGGGCCCTTCGGCCCAGGCCCTCGAGCCGGGGCGCGTCAGCGCTTCTTGCCGCGCAGGGCGGCCGCGATCCGCTTCTTCGCGGGGGCGGAAAGCACCGGCCCGCTGCGCGGCGCGTAGGCGACGACCACGCCGAGGAGCTTGAGCTGATAGAGGAAGCGGCGGCAGTACTCGCAGAACCAGAGGTGCAGGAGCTCGGTCGCGTCCATGGTCCCGCCCGAGTCGCGCAGCTCGGACAAGCGCAGGGTGACCTCGCGGCACGAGGGAAGCCCCATCATGCGGCCCCCGGCGCGAAGTAGCCGCGCTCGAGGCAGCGCCGCAGGCGCATGCGCGCGCGGTAGATCAGCACGGCCAGGTGCGTTCCCGGAACGCCGAGAGCTTGGGCGCAGTCGTCGTGAGCGACGCCCTCCATCTCGCGCAGCACGAAGGCGCGCGCGACGTTCGGAGTGAGCTTGTCCAGACAGCCGCGCAGGGCGCTCCAGAACTCTTCCGTCTCGGCGGCGCGCAGCGGCTCGTCTCCCCAGCCCGCGGGCCCCGCCGCGGCCGTCCAATGGCCGCGCTCGTCGAACAGCTCGGTCTCCGACTTCCCGTCGTCCAGATCGCGCCGGAACGGGGCCTCTCGCGACTGGCGGCGCAGGTGCTCGAAAATCTTGTTGCGCAGTATGCCGATCATCCAGGTCAGCTCGGACGAGGCGCCCTCGAACTTGTCGCGGGACTTGAACGCGGTCAGCAGCGTCTCCTGGACGAGGTCCTCCGCGGCGCGCTGGTCGCGGATGCGCGACAGGGCGTAGCGGAAGAGCCGGTCGCCGTGCGCCTCGACCCAAGTGGAGGGCTCGGACGTCTTCGGCTGGGCCTTAACGATGGGGCGCCTCCTCGAGCGCGGCGACCAGGCGCGCGTCGGCGACGAAGGCGAAGAGCTCCCGCGCGCCTTCCTCGTCCAGGCCCGAGGACTCCAGGGCCTCGCCGAGCGGCCGCCGCGCCGCCAGCGCCGAGAGCGCCGCGTGCTCGGGGGCGCTCAGCTCGCGCACGAAGATGGGATTCGCCCCCCTCTTATAAAGGAGCAAGCGCTGGGCCCCGCCCCAATCGGAGGCCTTCAGCGGCGCGTCGTCGGCGCGGTCGCGCCGCCAGATCCCGTGGACCGAGTGCCCGAGCGCGAGCAAAGCCACGGCCGCCCCGAGGCGCAGGACGGAGCCGGGACCGGCCGCCGCGGCGAGGGCCGCCGGCTCGAGCCCCTCGTGCGCGCGCGCGTGGAACAGCTCCTTGTACGCCCACTCGAGCCGCGCGAGGTCGGCGAGGAAAGGGATCTCCGAATCCGGCAGCAAGGACGCGGCGCTCGCCTCGAGGAATTCCGGGAACGACGCGCCGTAATCGGAGAGGTTGTGGGAGCGCGAAGGCGTGCGCGCGATGTAGGCGCGTGCGACGGCGAAAAAGTCCTCGTCGCCGAGCACGCGCCAGCAGGCCTCGTAGGTCTCGCCGAGGAGCTCGGTCAAGCGGACCGGATAGCCGCTGCGGTAGACGTCGACCGCCTCGGCCGCGGACAGCCGTCCCCCGCCCGCCACGGCGGCCACGAAAGCGGGGTCCGCGGCGAAGGTCACCGAGCGCACGAAGCCGCGCTGGAGGCGTTCAAGCGGGCTTGAGCTCATGAGCCTCCCGCGCGATCTCCCGCGCCTTGACCGCCTGCGCTTCCAGGCCCGCCCAGTCCGGAATATCCTCGTCCCACTCGATGAGCACGGGCACGCCCTGCAGGCGGCGCATCGCGCGGCGGTACAGCTCCCAGACCGGGTCCGTCGGCGCGCGCGAGTGGGTGTCGAACAGGAAGGTCCCCATGTCGGAGTAGCCGCCGAGATGGATCTGCGCGACGAGCTCGGCGGGGATCGCGTCGATGTACGCCTCGGGCGCGAAGCCGTGGTTCATCGCGCTCACGTAGGCGTTGTTGACGTCGAGGAGGATCTTGCAGCCCGCGCGGCGCGCGGCCGCGATCAGGAACTCCCACTCGGTCATCGTCGACTCGCGGTAGGTGATGTAGCTGGAGACGTTCTCGAGCGCGATCGCGCGCCCGAGGACGTCCTGCGCGCGCGCGGCGTTGCGCGCGACGGTCGCGAGCGCCTCCTCCGTGTAGGGGAGAGGCAGGAGATCGTGGACGTTCGACGCGTGCGCGCCGGTGAAGCAGAGATGGTCGCTGACGACGAGGGGCTGCACGCGGTCGACGAGGCGCCGCAGGCTCTCAAGATAGCCGGGGCGCGGCCCCTCGACCGCGCCGACCGACAGCGACACTCCGTGGAGCGCGACGGGGAAGTCCGCGCGGATCTTCAGCAGGACCTCGAGCGGACGGCCCTCCGAGTCCATGAAGTTCTCGGAGATCGCCTCGAACCAGTCGACGCGCGCGCGCGGCCGGGTCAGGAGATGCGGGTAGTGGACGGAGCGCAAGCCCACGCCGAACATCCCGCCCCGGCCGCGCGGCGCGGCGTTCATTTGCCCTTCCCGCCGTCGAACGTGCCGCCGCGGGCCTGGCAGTCGGCCTTCGCGAGGCTGATCCAGCCCTGCCCCTTGCAGGTGTTCTGCCCCGCGCAGGAGTGGCCCGGGCCGCCGCACTCGCCCTGGCCCTTGCAGCCGTTGATCCCGTGGCACTCAACCTTCGCTATCGCCGCGGCCGAGGGCCCCGCGCCGCCGTGCGCGCAGCCCGCCATCGCGGCCGCCGCGAGTGCCGCCGCCGTCAAGCTCGTCTTTCGATCCATCGCTCCTCCTCACGTCAGAATCCCCGCCGCGAAGTGAGTGCCCCCCGAACGCGCCGGATGACAGGCATTCAAACAATTTCCTGACGCGCTCGTCACGGGTTCGAGACGGCATGCGCGCGAAGAACCTCGCATAATGCCGTCGCCGCAGAAAAACAGGAGACATCGCCATGAACGAAACCGCCGAGAAGCCGGCCCTGATCGTCGAGGTCACGCGCGAAGTCGAGTCCGTGCTCGCGGCCCAGCGCCTGCGCTACGAGGTCTTCGCCGAGGAGATGGGCGCCCGTCTCCCGTCGGCCGCGGGCCGCCTCGACGTCGACCGGCACGACCCGCACTGCGCTCACGTCCTCGTGCGCGAGGGCCGCGGCGGGCGGGTCGTCGCCTGCGCGCGCCTGCTCGACGCGGGGGACGCGATGGCCGCGGGGGGGTTCTACTCCCAGCAGGAGTTCGAGCTCACGCGCGCGCTGACCTTGCCCGGCCGCCTGATGGAGGTCGGCCGCGCCTGCGTCGCCCGCGACCGCCGCGACGGCGCGACGCTGTCCGCGCTCTGGACCGGCCTCGCGCGCGAGGCCGTCGCGCGCGGCATCAGCCACCTGATCGGCTGCGCGAGCGTCCCCTTCGACCCCGAGACCGAGGCGCTCGCGCCGCTCGCCGAGTCCCTGCGCGCGTACTGGACCCCGGACTCGCTGCGCGTCCACCCGCGCCGGCCGGTCCCGCGCGACCCGCACCATCCGTCGCGCAGCGCGGTCCTCCCGCCGCTGCTCGCCGCCTACCTGCGCATCGGCGCCCGCGTCGGGGGCGAGCCCTCGTGGGATCCGGAGTTCGGCACGGCCGACTTCTTCGTGATCGTCTCCGTCGAGAAGATGGCCGCGCGCTACGCGCGGCGCTTCATCGGCCGCGCGGAGGAGCCGTGCGCGTCCTGAGGATCGCGGTCAAGAGCCTCCTGCTCGCCGCGCATTTCGCGCTCGGCGCGGCGCTCGCCTGCGTCTTGCGCGGCCGCTTCCGCGAGAAGGCGGGGCGCCGCTGGCTGCGCGCCGCCTCCGCGATCCTGCGCCTGCGCGTGCGCGTGATCGGCGCGCCGACGCTCGCCCCGGCGCTGTTCGTCGCCAATCACGTCTCGTACGCGGAGGTCGTCGCGCTCGGCGCGCTCGCGCCGCTCTCGTTCGTCGCGAAGGACGAGGTGCGGCGCTGGCCCGTCGTCGGACGTCTCGCGACCGCGTACGGCGCCCTGTTCCTGCGCCGCGGCTCCGCGCCCGCCGCCGCGCGCGCGGTCTCGGCCGTCGTCGAGCGGCTCGCGGGAGGCGCGAGCGTCGCCGTGTTCCCCGAGGGGACCTCGACGATCGGCGCCGACGTGCTCCCGTTCAAGCCCTCGTTCTTCGAGGCCGCCGCGCGGCTCGGCTGCGACGTCCAGCCGGTGTCGGTCCATTATCCGCCGCGCGCGGGCCGGCCGTCGGTCGCGCCGTTCGTCGGCGACGACGAGTTCGTCCCGCATCTTCTGCGCGTGCTCGCCGAGCCCGAGATCGAGATCGAGCTCGTCTTCGCGCGCGCGTTCAGCGGCCACGGCCGGACGCGCGGCGAGCTCGCGGAAGAAGCCTGGGCCGCCGTCTCCGCCGGTCTCGACGCGCGCCGCCGCGCGCGCGGCTCGCGCCCGACGCCCGTCTTCCGCGAGCGCGTCCCCGCGGCCCTGCCGGCCTAAAATAAATTTTAACCACAGAGACACAGAGAACGTCGGAGAAAAGAAACGGCGTCGATCCTTTCGTTCTCTGTGTTCTCTGTGTCTCTGTGGTTTGATTTCTCGTCGCGGGCCGGAGACCCACGCGCGCGTGGGCCTTGCGAGCGCTCGGGAGTCCTGTTATAACTCGGTCTGATGACGAGCGTCGCCGGCGCTTTTCTGACGGCCGTGAACCTTTTGTACGCCGCGATGTTCGGCGGCCCCATCGACGGGACCTCCTGGGACGTGAAAGTCCGCCAAAGCGGCTTCTTCCACTGGACCAGCCAGAGCGACACGCTCATTTTTCACGGCGGCAAGGCCGTGATCGCGGGCGCGATCGCGAAAGGCTACTCGCCCGCCCTCTACGAGGCGAAGGAAAGCGGCGGCGACACCGACTTCACCGTCCGCCTCGAGGGCGACGGCCGCGCCCCCGTCGAGTGGTCGGGCCGCGTTCACGCCGGCCGGATCACGGGCGCGATCATCGTGCGCGCCCTCGACGGCAAGGTCTCGCGCTACGTCTTCTCCGGCGGGCGCAAGGCCGGCTGAAGTCGTGTCGCGCGCGCGCATCATCCTCCTCAACAAGCCGTACGGCGTGCTGAGCCAGTTCACGTCCGAGGGCGGCAAGCCGGGTCTTTCGCGCTTCGGCCTGCCGGCCGGCGTCTACCCCGCGGGGCGCCTCGACCACGACAGCGAGGGGCTGCTCCTTCTGACCGACGACGGCGGCCTCTCGCACCGCCTCACCGATCCGCGCCGCGGCCACCCGCGGACCTACTGGGCGCAGGTCGAGCGCGTTCCCGGCGCCGACGCGCTGCTCCAGCTCCGCCGCGGCGTGACCCTGTCCGACGGAAAGACGCGGCCGGCGCGCGCGCGCCTCCTCGACGCCGCTCCGGACCTGCCGCCGCGCGACCCGCCGGTGCGCGCGCGCGCGAGCGTGCCGACCGCCTGGCTCGAGCTCGCGCTGACCGAGGGCCGCAATCGCCAGGTGCGCCGCATGACCGCCGCGGTCGGGCATCCGACTCTGCGGCTCGTGCGCTGCGCGATCGGGCGCTTGACCCTCGTTGGCCTCGCGCCGGGGACCTGGCGCTGGGTCGAGCGCGCCGAGCTCTGACGGACACCGCTGACAGATGCCCTCTTCAAAATCTTCCGGCCGCGAGCGACACTATGACTCATGCGGCACCGTCCAGACCTCGCGATCGCTCTGCTGGGCGGCCTCTCCGTCTGGGGGCAGCCGCCGAAACCGCCCTCCCCGCCGCCGCGCGTCATCCTCTGGTGCGCGGCGGCCGCGCACACCGAGGTCGACACCGACGGCTTCATCCGCGACCGCACGAGGCGTCTCCGAGTGCGCGGCCTGGGCTGCGTGTACGATCTGTGGCGGGACCGGCTCGTCTGCGCCCATAAGGACAGCACCTCGTTGCGCACGGACGACGGCCGCTCCTTGGATCCGACGGCGGTGCGCTATGTGGTCGTCACGCGCGCCTCCCGGATCCCGGTCGGCACGCCGGCGGTCGTCCTCGATCCCGCGACGGGCCGCTCGTTCGCCGCCGTCGTCGGCGACGTCGGCCCGCGCGTCGGCGAGGTCTCGCTCAGGCTCGCGCATGATCTGGATTCGACGGCGGGCCCGCGCAGCGGCATCGACCGCCCGCTCGTCTACACTTTCTTCGTCGGCGCGCGCCTGCCCGCCGGAAGCCAGGAGGAGCTCCTGACCGCGCTGGCCGAGGAAGGCCCGGACTTAGAGCTTATCCGACAACCTCAACATGACGGAACGTGATGATGGCGCAGACGAGGTGAAGAAGGCCGAGGTAG